>Ga0073906_1001822_pt1 | contig 31035 bp, 28 predicted proteins | sample Inofromicrocosms_FD_65485 | JGI IMG/M metagenome (GOLD analysis project Ga0073906, IMG submission 65485) | Mouse cecum microbial communities from Vienna, Austria - Inoculum for glucosamine and mucus D2O microcosms | ecosystem: Host-associated > Mammals > Digestive system > Large intestine >...
TTTCCATATGGATGTGAATAACTATCCAAAGCTTCAAGGAAAACTTTGAAAAATTGGCTGACAATGAATATATACGCAATTAGACAAAACTAACTCAAAATCACCTTTTAAAGCTGGTAAAGGCATGGGACAGTTGACAAATAGAGCTATGAACTCTAAAATGGAAGGGACTGAAAAAGGGAGGAGGAATCGAATGGGGAAGTTTATTGAGCTGTCAAAAATCGAACGGCAGCTTTTATTATATGAGATTTTCCTGCACTGCGAAGTGACGGAATTTGCTGAGATCACATCCAGGCTTCCCATCAACAAGCGGATGATCCAGCGGGACATTGTAGATCTGCGGGAGGCCGGGCTGATGGATGTGGTATATTCTAAAAAAGAACGGGGATATGTGAAAAAAGACACGCCTCAGTTTAATGAACACGCGGCCGGAAAACGGAGGCAGTCTTTAAAACGCCTGTACCGCCTGGGAACATTGATGACCGAACTGGAGAATGAGGACATTGCAGACTGGGAGAAGGAACTTGAGAATGAGGACGGCGAGGCAAAAGAGTATTTTACCGCGAAGGATTCCTATTATGAATTATTTCCCGAATCCTCAGAGCGTACCCGCCAGAGGGATTTTAAGACCCTGAGGCGGATCGGGCATGAGGTTGGATATGACAACAATGACCATTGTTTTGTAATGGAAGAGGATTATGGGCTCCGGGAGGATTTTGACGTGAAAAAGAAGGGGGGAAAGCTGATCCGAAGATCCAATGAATGAGCGGATGTTGGAGTCGATATCCAGGCAGTACCGCAGGGGGAAATATGGGTGACACACAGTTGTCGCTTTGCGGCAATCCGGTATGTTATAGTGCTATACGAAAGATGCAGGAAGTATCCACTATACAAATGGAGGAATGCCGATCATGAACTATTTATGTGTCGCAGTAAAAAAAGAGGTCATAACAGAAATATTTTACAGCAGAGATGAGGCGCTTGCGTATTTCCAGCAGAAACATGGAAACCGGATCGTAGAAAAAATGGAGGAGAGTGAAAGACGGCTGGAGAATCAGATCACCATTCTTGGACGGAAGCTGGAAAAGTACAAAGACCAGCCGGAAATGAGGCAGCGGCTTTCCGAACGCAGGCAGGCGGCAGAGGAGAAGTGGAGAGATCTCGAGAGATGGCTGAACGGGGAAGATGAGCGAAAGCCTGTATATATGGAAGAAACATTTGACCAGTATAAGGAAAGGCTGCTCACGGAGGATGAAGAACTATTTTTTCATATGGCGGGGATTTACTGTCTGGGTACTCGCTACAGGGTGGCCGAAGAAAAGCATTACTATATGTGCAGACTGGTGGAAGACATGGAAGGAAGCTCTGAGGCAGTCAGGCATCTGCCGGAAAAGATGGCGGAGGGAAGCCATTTATTCTATGTCTGTGCGGAGAGCCCTGAAACGGTAAAAAGATACAGACAGCAGATTTCCAAAATAAGGGCACAGGTGAGACGGGATTATAATAAGAGCCGGGCGTTGATGAAAAATCCGGGAATATTCAGGGAGGTGCTTTGAAGATGGGCGTACATACTTTGGCGGACAAAGTCCGCCGGCCCTGCAGGGGAGCGGATTGCGATATGTCGTTTATCTATGCGTTTATAAATTCAGAGGATGTGGCCAGACATTGCCGGGAAATCGGACATCGGTTTACACCTATACAGAGCGCATATCTGATCGATCACAGCTATCGGCATACGCTCGGGGAAAAGCACAGGGCATTTCAGTGGGGTACGGAGCATATGCAGGATGAAGAGATGCTTTTCGGATCAGAAGGCCGGGCAGCCGTCAGGGAAGGAAGAAAACCGGAGACTCTTCATTGCTTTTTACAAAAATATATGCATCTGCAGAATCAATGCCTGGATGAATTTTTTGATGTGAGTGAAAGCTGCGTTTATAAATAAAGCGACTGTGATCACGGTATGTATGAAGGAGTCTGTGAAAGCGGGTGTAACTGTAATTGCTATGAAGGAGTCTGTGAAAGTGACTGTAATCGCGGTATGTATGAAAGCGTCCATGACCCGGTGGAAGAATACGGTAACGGGCGTAAATGGTCTGAACAGGAGGGAAATTATAAGACTGCGGAGGAGATCAGATGTATAAGGAATGCGCAGGTAGTGCAGGTTTTGGCGGCTCGGAGCCGGAAGAGCATTTTATCCATGCAGGGAATATCAGGGAGCTTCGGTTATATCAGGGGTTATTCGGATTCTGTGTGGGAGATGCGCTGGGAGTTCCGGTGGAATTCTCAGACAGACGCAAAAGGAAGGCGGATCCGGTTCGGGAGATGCGCGCATACGGAACATATCACCAGCCGGCCGGAACCTGGTCTGATGATACATCCCTGATGCTCTGCCTGATCGATGCAGTCAATCAGGGATATTCCATACAAAAGGCAGCAGACAATTTTGTGGATTTTTACAAAAACGGGGCATTTACCCCGTATGGAGAGGTATTTGATATCGGTATTTCCACGCGGGAGGCCATTGAAAAAATGTGCGGAGGCGAATCGCCCGTCAGATGCGGTGGGAATTCCGATCTGGATAATGGGAACGGTTCCCTAATGCGGGTGCTTCCGCTTGCGTTTTACGGGCTGCGGATGGAAGGGCCGCGATTGATTTCTCTGGTGGAGGAGGTTTCTTCGCTGACTCATCGACACAGACGTTCCATATTCGCATGTATCTTTTATGTGAAATTTGCGATTCGTCTGGCGGAGGGAGACTCGAAAGAAGAAGCGCTGGAAGGTACGATCGGGTTTATAAAAAAATACTGCTCGGAAACCTGCGCGGCGGAGCGGGAGCATTTTGACAGAATTCTCAGTAAACGGATTTTGGGACTGGCAGAAAATGAAATCCGAAGCACAGGGTATGTCGTAGATACACTGGAAGCGGCTCTATGGGCTTTTTTTGGCGGGGAATCATACAGGGAGATCGTGCTGAAGGCCGTGAATCTGGGCGGGGATACTGATACCATAGCGGCAATTGCAGGCGGGCTGGCGGGAATCTATTACTGTGCGTCAGGAGAGCGGGCTGCAAAGGGCGGTACGGCGGAGATTTGGGAAGGAACCTGGGAGGAAGATAGCCCGGCGGAAAGAGAGGCGGGAATCCCCAGGGAATGGCTTCAATGTATTGCGAAAAAAGAAGAACTGTACCGGATGTTCCGGCAGTTTTATAAGGTCTGTGAAGGAAAATGGCGGGATAGGTAGTATTTTAGTGGAGATAAAAATCTAAAATTTAAGGAGGATGAAAATGAAAGAGTACGACGGAAAAGCAAAAGGAAAAAAGGAAGGAGTAGAAATTGGCATGAATGATATGATAGAAAATGAATTAAGGAAGAAACATAAAAACTTGTATCCATTGTCTTCTGAACATATTCAATTATCTTCAAATATCAAATTTTTTGAAAAAGACGGAAAAATTGAAATTCTTTTAAAGGAAGATGCGATTGGAAGAGGAGAGAAAAACAATAATATGCAAGAGGATTCTGCTGCTTTTGAAGGATGGGCAGTAATTTTAAAACGTTATTTAGAAAAAGATATCAAATTGGGTTTTGCTGTTCCATTAAATCTGGAAGATCTGAAAGGAGAATTTGAGGGTAACGGACATTTTAATAGATTTTTATATAGGGCGCTTCGGTTTCGGGAACAGTATGAGTGGTTTTCATTGTCTGAGGATTTAGAAACAATAATATTCGCAGAAGATGGGTTTTGCGATTGGCTGAAAGAGAATGGAGAAAGCTTTGTCAATAATGTGCCACTGCAGGATAACAAAGAGTCAAATAATGATAAAATTTCCGAAAATTGGGTGGAAAGAATGTTGGCGGGAAAAGAAAGTATCCTTCACGATGTGATTGAAAATGAAAATTCAGAAGGAAATGAAATTTTCCGTCAGCTTCCGGTAGGGCTGTTTTCAAATACGGTAAAAAGAGAAAATGAAGTATTTGCAAAAGGAAGTGCAGCGGTAGATTTATGGACGTGGGCTGGGGATAAGCTCTATGCATTTGAGTTAAAATACAGAAATAAAAAGGTTGGTATCATAGCGGAACTCTTTTTTTATGCAAATTATCTGTACGATTTGCTTATTGAAAAGAATTTTACTCTGAATGAAAAAAATACTAAGAAAAGAGGATATCATAATCTGCTGAAAAATAAGTTTAAAGAAATCTGTGCATGTATGCTTGTAGATGAAATACACCCGTTAATTGATGAAAAAGTTTTGGAAATATTAAATGAAAATAAATCAATAAATGATATAAAAATTTCGTACATAATGCGGAAATACAACATGGAAAATGGGTGTGTATCACTTGCGAAGTAATAAACTGATCATTACAAGAGGGAGTGACGCTTTCATTATTTTCCGCGTGGCAGAGTGGAAATCCGGAGGCAACGGGCGCTCATCTTTCTGAATCCCTGCCTCTGTTATGAGGGGATGCTCCGAAAGATAAAGGCAGAATTTCGGTTGGATCGCAATGAGGCGATCCGGGATATCTTAGTGAAGGCAGACGGCAGCAGGCATTATCAATGTGATTGTGAGGAGGATATGGATGGATAATCGAACGTATCTGGGTACTACGGCATGGATGGTTCGGCGTGACGGCAGCATTTTTCCGGTGGTACAGCATATTTACGGGAATCCGGAGGATGTGGAAGAGACGCTTTTTGCCGCGGAATGGCTTTATGAGCGTACAAGACGCAGACAGACAAGGAAAGACATCGAAGCATTTGTCCGGATGTGGGGGCTGCAGTTTGCGGAGGAAACAAACGGAGAAGAGTTAAAGAACCAGATTTATCACAGGATGGAAGAGCGTCCGTATCCGTTCATTACCCGTCAATTCGCAGACAAAATCGTGGATATCATTGCAGGGTGGAAGGACCATGGCGGACATGCGGATGAAACCATGGACATCAACGGATATTGCAGGCAGGTGACTCTGGATCTGAATGAGGAGTTTCTAAGAGTGCGGTTTGGCGGCAAGTACCATACGGAGCCGGAAAACCGGACGCTGTACTTTCGGGTTTCCTCGGAGAATTACAACTGGAGCAGAGTGATAAGGGAATTTGACGATCATGTCTGCTCTCAACTGCATAGTGAAGGATTCATCGTGATGGTTGATCAGGAATCGGCAGAAGTCAATCCTGTGATCTTAAAACAGAAAAAATACTTTTTGGCCGCGGATTAGAACAGATGTAAAAAGACATCGATGTTCAGAGCGGCAGATTGCGGAACTGTCCGCTGCCATTTCGAATCGTTACATGTATGTGGAAAATGGAAAGGGAGTGTGTGGAATATGCTTCTCACAATTACATACAGGATCCCGGATGGAGACGCAGGGCATTCCGCCCGGGATCTGAGCTGGCTCCTGCATAAAAATCCATCCAGGCTGCACGAATTTTCCCTTCCTATGGGAAAGGCGTATGTATGCTATCCGGAGCGATTGGATGAGAGGACTACGGCGGCGCTGCTGCTTGATCTGGATCCGCTGGATATTGCAAGGGGAAAGCCGGGAGCCAGATACAGGAAGCTCTCGGATTATGTCAATGATCGTCCCTATGCGGCATCTTCGTTTTTAAGCAGCGCCATTTCCCGGGTATTCGGTACGGCCATGAGCGGGCGCTGTGAAAAAAAGCAGGAGCTGGCGGACAGCCGGCTGGAGCTTTCAGCCTGTGTGTATATGTTCCCCGTGGGGGAGAAAAAGGAACTTCTAAAGGAAATATTTGAACCGCTTGGATATCGCCTGTCCTATGAGTGCTTCCCGATTGATGAGCATTTCCCGGAGTGGGGCGAAAGCCCCTATGTCAATCTGACGCTGAGAGGCCGCGTGCGTCTGGCAGACCTTCTGCGTCATCTCTATGTGCTGATCCCTGTTTTTGACCGGCAGAAGCATTATTTTGTTACGGAATCTGAGATTGATAAGCTCCTGATCCATGGAAAGGGCTGGCTGGAAACACATCCGGCGAGAGAGTGGATCGTGCGCAGATATTTTGCAAAGACACGGAGCTATGCGGACATTGCGGTACACAGACTCCGGGGAGAAGGCGGGGGAGAATCCGAAGGAGAGGCAGGAAGCGGACGGGAGTGTAAAGAAGAAGGCAAGTGGGAGCCGACAGAGCAATTCCAGAGAAAGTGTAGATACGTTGGTGAGGAAGAGGGGGCATGGGGGCCAAAGGAGCAGTTTGCGCCGTTAGATCAGCTCCGTCTGGAAGCAGTGCGGCGGGAAGTGATCCGCTGCGGCGCTTCTTCTGTCATTGATCTGGGCTGCGGGGAGGGAAAGCTTTTGGAACTTCTTCTTCCGGTCCGGGAGATTGGAAAGCTGTGTGGGATGGATGTGTCAGTGGAGGCACTGGAAAAAGCGCGGAAAAGAATTTCGGGCAGAGAATATTCCAGACAGGTGAAAGGATATCCCGGGCAGGGCAGAAGATATTCCGGGGAAGAAAAAGAGTATACCGGACAGGCGAGAAGGCTTCCGGAGCTGTTCCAGGGCTCCCTGCTGTATCAGGACAGCCGTATCTGCGGATTTGACGCGGCCTGCGCGGTGGAGGTCATGGAACACATCATGCCCGAAAAGCTGTCCATATTCGAAAAGGTTCTGTTTCAAAAGGCGGCTCCTCCGACAATTATTGTCACGACACCGAACCGGGAGTACAATGTACGCTATCACTGTGCGGGCGGGGGGATGCTCCGTCATGAGGATCACCGCTTCGAATGGACGAGGGAAGAATTTGTGGCCTGGACCGCAAAAATCTGCGGGCAGTATGGCTATGAAGCGGAGGTCAAGGGGATCGGGGAAATGGATGAGCGCTATGGATTTCCAACTCAAATGGGGGTGTTTACAAAATGCAGATAGAACTGCCTGAATTTTCATTAATCCTGCTGGTGGGCCCAAGTTCAGCCGGAAAAACAACGTTTGCAGGGAAGCATTTTCTGCCTACGCAGGTTCTGTCATCCGATGTATTTCGGGGTATGGTATGCGACGATGAAAATGAGCAGAGTGTAACGAAGGATGCCTTTGAACTTTTGTATCATGCGGCGGAGAAGCGGCTGGCTCACAGGAGGACAACGGTCATTGACGCCACCAATCTGCAGAGAAATGACCGCAAAAAAATGTTAGAGCTGGCAAAAGCGCAGAATGTACATGCGGCTGCGATCGTCTTTCACCTGCCGGAGAGCGTGATCCGGGAACGGAATCTGGCGCGGACGGACCGCAGGCTTCCGGAAGCGGTGCTGAAATCCCAGCTTACGGCTCTCAGATCCGGTATGCGGAAGTTCAAAAAGGAGGGCTTCCGTTTTGTCTATGTGCTGGACAGTGAAGAAGAGATTGAGAATGCCGAGATCGTCTATACAAAGCTTTGGAGTGATAAAAAAGAAGAGCATGGACCCTTTGATATCATTGGAGATGTACACGGATGTTTTGATGAACTGACAGAGCTTCTTGACAAGCTTGGCTATGAACCGGGGGAAGACTGGATTTACCGGCATGCCTGCGGGAGAAGGGCGGTATTTGTGGGGGATCTCTGCGACCGGGGACCGAAGAATGCGGACGTGCTCCGGCTGGTGATGCGGATGGTCGGCGCGGGTACGGCATTCTGTGTTCCGGGCAATCATGACGATAAGCTGAGACGGTATCTGGTACACGGCAAGGTACAGATCTCTCACGGACTGGAAAACACGATCCGGGAGCTGGAGCGTGAAGAGGAAGGATTTCTTGAGGAAGTCCGGGCATTTTTGGAAAATCTTGTCAGCCATTATATATTTGACGGGGGAAGTCTTGTGGTCTCACATGCGGGAATCAGGGAGGAGTACATCGGCCGGGTATCCGGCAGGATCCGGGCCTTTTGTCTCTATGGAGACACCACTGGGGAGACAGACGATTCGGGCTTTCCGGTCCGGCGAAACTGGGCCGCGGATTACCGGGGAGCGGCCACGATCGTTTACGGGCATACGCCCCGGGAAGAGGTGCAGGCCGTGAACCGCACGTATTGTGTAGATACCGGATGCGTGTTTGGCGGAAAACTCTCCTGTCTCCGTTATCCGGAGATGGAAGTGGTAAGCGCTGCGGCTCACAGGCAGTATTGTGAGGGGAGCCGTCCGTTTGGCGGCAGTGAAAAAGAAGATGCGGGGATTCTGGATATTCAGGATGTACAGGGAAAGCTGCATCTGTCTACAAGACTGCTGCCAGGCATCACCATTTCGGAGGAGAATACGGCATCGGCACTGGAAGCGATGAGCCGGTTCGCGGCAGATCCTCATTGGCTGATCTACCTGCCGCCGACGATGTCACCCTGCAGGGTGAGCTCCAGGGAGGATTATATGGAATATCCATGGGAGGCATTTCAGGATTATCAGAAAAACGGAGTGGGGCGTGTGGTATGCGAGCGGAAGCATATGGGCTCCAGGGCGGTGATCGTATTGTGCCGTACTGCCGACACGGCCAAAAGACGTTTTGGTGTGGGGGATGGAAGCAGAGGTATTATCTACACCAGGACGGGAAGACGCTTTTTTGAGGAAACGGATATGGAAGCGGAGATTTTGGAAAGGCTGGATCAGACGCTGGCTGAGAATGGCTTTTGGGAGGATTTTCAAACGGAATGGGTCTGTCTGGATACCGAGATCATGCCCTGGTCCGGGAAAGCAAAGGCTTTGCTGAGAAGCCAGTATGGCCCGGTCGGGAGAGCAGGCAGGGAGTCGCTTTCGGCGGCCGTCCAGGTTCTGGAGCTTGCAGCCGGGAGTCTGGACATCCAAAATACGGACAAGGATGCATCCCGCCGCGGGACAAGCGAGGATGTGTCTGATGACACGACAGCCGCAGAGCATTTTGAAAAATCTTCGGAAAGAGAACTCCGCAGTCTGCGGCAGCATTTTGCCAAAAAGCGGACTGCAGCGGAAGAATATGTAACAGCTTACCGACGGTATTGCTGGAATGTGGATTCCGCGGGGGATCTGCGTATTGCGCCTTTTCATCTCCTGGCCTGTGAGGGACGGGTGTTTTCCGGGGAGAAGCATGTCTGGCATATGGAAACATTAAAGCGATACTGCACGGGACGTGATCCGATTTTTATGGAAACGGAATATCTGGAAGTAGATTTATCCCGCAGGGAAGAACTGGAGAAGGCGGCCAGGTGGTGGGAGACGCTGACGGAAAACGGCGGGGAAGGGATGGTGGTCAAACCGGAGACGTTTGCCGCATGCATGGGCTCAAGGCTGATACAGCCGGCCGTAAAGTGCCGGGGGAGGGACTACCTGCGGATCATATACGGTCCGGAATACCTGACGCCAAAGCATTTGACACGGTTAAAGCAGCGTTCCCTGTCCCGTAAGCGGAGCCTGGCGTTAAAAGAATTTTCGCTGGGGCTGGAAGCTTTGGAGCGGTTCGCGGCGAAGGAACCGCTTTACCGGGTACACGAGTGTGTATTTGCAATCCTGGCGCTGGAAAGTGAGCCGGTTGACGCGGCGCTGTAGGGATGAATATGGAAAGTAGGAAGGAGAACGGAAGATGACGAAGGAGCAAATGAGAAAGGAAGCGGCAGAGAGGATGCATATGCTGGGGCTTCTGGATGAAAAGGAGCAATCTGTGATCCGGGATTTTGAAGAGGAACATAAGGTATATGTAAGCAGGCCGACGAATCTGGGCGTGATGGTGGGAGTTCTCTATGAATGGTCGGATGAAGAGAGAAAGCTGGTTGAAAAAGTAGAGAATCAGTTTCAGATCCTGGTCTATCATGTGATCAGAAACGTAACCAACGCAGGTATCCTTTACGCAATGCTCTCTGTCTCTTCTTATGAAGAAGAATGGCAGGCGGAGAGGAAGGCGCTGAAAGGCATTGAAGCGGATGGGGCAAATCCTCTGGCCTATGTGTGGAATGCCGGTCTGCAGGATGAAGAAGCCCTGGATCTGTCAAAGGGGTTCGGAGAATGGGGCTCCATTCTTGTTGTCAGAGGGGAAGGCGGACTTTGCCAGATCTTTCCGGATTATGAATAAGTTCTGCTGACCGAAGGAGGAAAACCATGGGTTATCATTACAAATACAAGGAGTACATTGGTGCTGTTATAAATGTTATTTAAAACTTCGCGGGAGTAAAACGGAGCCTTTTGATACAACAAGACTGCAGAACGCGAAATATATCTCACTGGAAGAAGCAAAACGTATTGTGAGAAATGCAGACGCGCTGAAGCAGAAAATGCAGGCCGTTCTGGCGGCAGCTTTGGGGTTGCAGCTTTTAGGCGATAAGGAGAAGTAACCCCTATTTACGGGTAAAAGCCTCAATGTTAAATTTTGAAGACCGAGGCACGAAGGAATGCCCCTGGCTCGCTGTGAATTGTAGGACAATGGTTATTATTTCGATGTTTTTTACAACCATTCCGTTGTCTTTTCCCATCATGACTGCTATAATAAAAAACACGACATTGATTTGGAACAGTAGAAAGGCGGAAAAAAATGAACGTAAGAGAGAAGCGCAACGAAGTATTGGGCTCACGCGTAGTAAAGGCCCTGGAATCCCGCAACATGGAAGCTTATTATGTAAAGACAAAGGAAGAGGCCCTGGCCAAAGCCCTGGAGCTCATTCCGGAGGGCGGCTCGGTCAGCTGGGGCGGCAGCATGTCCGCACAGGAGATCGGCCTTTTGGACGCGGTCCGCGCAGGAAATTACGAGGTGCTGGACCGGGGGACGAAGGAGACCCGCGCGGAGCAGGAAGAGGTCATGCGCCAGGCGCTGAACTGCGATGTATTCCTGGGCAGCGCCAACGCGCTCAGCGAGGACGGGATCCTGGTCAACATCGATGGAAACGCGAACCGTGTGGCGGCCTACGCTTACGGCCCGAAAACGGTTCTGCTGATCGTAGGTATGAACAAGGTGGTCAAGACCGAGGCCGATGCCATGAGCCGCGCAAAAAATGAGGCGGCGCCCATCAACGCGCAGCGGTTCGGCATCCAGACCCCATGCGTAAAGAACGGAACCTGCGCAGACTGCAAGTCTCCGGAATGCATCTGCTGTCAGATCCTGATCACCAGATTTTCCAAGGTCCCGAAGAGGACGAAGGTGATCCTGGTAGATGAAAATCTTGGGTTTTAGAAAGCATCCAAAACAGCACCAAACGGTTCTGAGGTACATATAAATTTAAGAAAGGCAGGCTGTGCAGGCAGAACGATGGAAAAGAAGAATATGAAAGGTAGGCAGGCCCCGGCAGGCAGATCCGGCGGCAAAACCAGCGGCAAAACAGGCGCCGGAACAACGGGCGGCAAAGCAGCCCGGGGAAAAGCTTCCGGGAAGTCCGGTAAAGCCTCCGCAAAAAAAGGCGGAGGCAGAAAAAATAAAAAAGAAGGTAAAAAGGGCGGCAGCCTGCTCACCACATTGATCATGCTCATTGCATTCGGCATCCTGGCCGTTTCCGTTTACCAGATCGTGATGATGGTCCTTCCATATTATACCGGCGGACAAGAGTACGATAAGGTTAAAGAAATGGCAGTCACGGAGCCTGACTCTGGAGAAGAGGGGGAAGAGAAAAAGCCCGGGGACGGTTTCCAGGTGGATTTTGAAGCGCTTTTGGCGGAGAACCCGGACACGGTTGCCTGGATCCGGATGGAGGAGCCGGCCATCATCAGCTACCCCGTCGTCAAAAGCAGGGACAATGAAGAATACCTGACAAAGACATTTTCCGCAAATGACAATAAGCTGGGAGCGATCTTTCTGGATAAGCGGAGCCATTCCTCTTTCACAGACCGGAATTCCTTCATCTACGGTCACAACCTGAAGGTGGGCGGTGAGATGTTTTCCCAGCTCAGCGCCTATGCGGATGAGGAGTTCTGCAAGCAGCATCCTTATTTCTATATTTATACGCCCGACGGCATGACCAAGGTCTACCAGGTATTTTCAGCGGGCGTGGTAAAGGCGGTTGCGGAGAATTATAATCTGAACTACAATACGGATGAAGATTTTCTGAATTACCTGGAGCTGTGTAAAAATTCATCCAATTATCAGGTAGAGGCGGACCTGCATGCAGGCTCCCGGATCGTCAGCCTTTCCACCTGTACCAATGTGCTGGAGGATGAGCGGTTTCTGGTTCAGGGCGTGCTGATTGAGGAATACTGAATCAATCTATGTGAAGGAATCTGACATGGATTTTAGGAGGGATCATGATGGCGGATCGTTTTGCGGTAGGGGACATCATCCGGCTGAAAAAGCAGCACCCGTGCGGGAATTTCGAGTGGGAGGTGCTCCGGGTAGGGGCGGACTTCCGTCTGAAATGCCGCGGCTGCGGGCATCAGGTGATGGTACCCAGGAAATTGGTGGAAAAAAATACGAGGGAAATTCGCAAAAAGGCTTGAATCATAAAATGTCTTGTGCTATGATAAGTACCTGTGTGACATACACATTGGTTTATAGCTGTTTGAGGACGGCAGACAACAGGATCGGCCGTTGTATTGAACAGCAGTGTCAGGTTGTGCAGATCTGACATCTGACAGACAATTATATTCCTTGCTCCCGGGCAGGCGGGGGCCAGAGACCAGAAGGAGGTGCAGGACACATGAACAAGTATGAGTTAGCCGTTGTTGTCAGCGCAAAGCTCGAAGACGATGCAAGAGCAGAAGTAGTAGAGAAGGTAAAAGCATTGATCACCCGTTTCGGCGGCAATGTAACAGACGTTGACGAATGGGGCAAGAGAAGATTTGCTTATGAGATCCAGAAGATGAAAGAAGGATACTACTACTTTGTACACTTCGAGTCTGACGCGGCTGTTCCGGGTGAAGTGGAACAGCGTATCCGTATCATGGATAACGTGCTCAGATATTTATGCGTGAAACAGGAGGCATAAGAGAAAGAGGTATATATGAATAAAGTAGTTTTGGTGGGGCGCCTGACAAGGGACCCCGAAGTCAGATATTCACAGGGTGACAGCGCAACTGCAGTAGCAAGATATACGATCGCCGTAGACCGCAGATTCAAGAGGGACAACGAGCCCACCGCTGATTTTATTCCGTGTGTGATCTTCGGACGCTCCGCGGAGTTTGCGGAGAAGTATTTTCGCCAAGGTATGCGCGTAGCCATTTCCGGACGGATCCAGACCGGAAGCTACACGAATAAGGACGGCGTGAAGGTGTACACGACAGAAGTGATCGTAGAGGAACAGGAGTTTGCGGAGAGCAAGTCTGAGTTTGAAGCGAACCGCGGTTCCTATCAGCAGAACTCTTATCAGCAGCAGAACAACTACCAGCAGTCGGCGCCTTCGCCGGCGGCAGATGTGGGTGATGGCTTCATGAACATCCCGGACGGGATAGATGAGGAACTGCCGTTTAGTTAAATTTGCCGAAAGGGTATGATCCCGCGGGAATCCTGCGGATTGAGCGGAATCTGCCTGGTAATATAATAGACGTTCCTAACCGATCCGTATGGCAGTACATGCGGAGGCTATAAATTCAGGAGGTAAAGGAAGATGGCTTACGAAAAGGGAAGCAGACCAGAGGGCGGCTTCAAGAGAAGAGGCCCTGTACGCAGAAGGAAAAAAGTATGCGTATTCTGCGGAAAAGAAAATAACGAGATTGACTACAAAGACGTGGTAAAGCTGAAGAAGTACATCTCTGAGAGAGGGAAGATCCTTCCGAGAAGAATCACAGGCAACTGCGCAAAGCATCAGAGAGCGCTTACCGTAGCGATCAAGAGAGCAAGACACATCGCTCTGATGCCGTACGTTCAGGATTAATTGAAAAAAGATATGTAAATGAGCTGCCGTACCGGGGATCCAGAGGATTCCGGCGCGGCAGTTTTTGTGTGCCCGGCGGGCGCACGTTCTGGTAAATATCGAACCGTTCAGAGCGCGGACCCGTCTGCTGCCGCTCTGAATCATTATCCCACATTTTATATTCCCTCCCGGCGCAGATTCAGATTATAGTGGATTAATTTCAAAAAAGGTGATATACTAGACCTGTTAGTGACCGGAAAAGCCATCCGGCGCTGCTTTCCGGCAGGGCAGGCGGTTTGATCCGGCGGGGTGTTTTCCTGACGGCATGCTGTACATACATGCCGGGAGGGGCGGACGTATCAGGGCAGACGATTCCGACTCAGTGGGAGCGCTGCAGAGGATACGGTCCGATGAGATGAAGAGGAAAAAACATGAAAAAGAAAGATGTGCGTTTGAAGGGACAGTTAAAGATGTATATGCGATGGCCGCTCATCATGACGGTACTTTTGATCGCAATGAACTTCTGGATGTATCGGATCGACAGACAGGCGGCCGGGATGATGTCCGTGTTCGTCATCATCTATGCGGCGGTCGTCGGTATCCTGTATTTCCACAACCGTTCTTTGATTCTGGCCGATATGATCCAGTTCTCGACCCAGTATAAGGGGATACAGAATACCCTTCTGCGGGAGCTGGCCATTCCCTACGCCATTCTGATGGAGGACGGCCGGATCGTGTGGAAGAACGACCGGTTTGAGGAGGAATTCTGCGGTAGGCGGCGGGAGAGGTATCTGAACAAGCTGATCCCGGAGATCGGCCGAAGCGTATTTCCGGGAGATGAGGAGAACGCGGAGCTGGAGATCCAGCATAACGGGCGGGATTACCAGGTCCATCTCAGCAAGGTTTCCATGGAAGGCTTCAGCGAGACAGAGGATGTACTGCATATTCCCAGGGACAAGGAATTTTTTGTGGTCATCTATATGACCGACGTGACGGAATTGAATGCCAATCTGCGGGAGATCGACAATCAGCGAATGATCGCCGGCCTGATCTACATCGACAATTATGATGAGATCATGGACAGCGTGGAGGAGGTGCGCCAGTCCCTTTTGGTGGCGCTGATTGACCGCAAGATCAATAAATATATCAACGATGCCGACGGGCTTGTGAAGAAAATGGAAAAGGACAAGTACTTTATCGTCATCAAAAAGGAAGCTTATCAGAAGTTTGAAGCGGACCGGTTTTCGCTGCTGGAGGATGTGAAGCAGGTGAACATCGGCAACGCGCGTTCGGCTACGCTGAGTATCGGCCTGGGCGTGAATACATCTACTTATGCGCAGAGCTACGATTATGCCCGCATGGCGATTGACCTGGCGCTGGCCAGGGGCGGCGATCAGGCGGTAGTAAAGGACTGCCACGGATTGAAATATTACGGCGGAAAGAAGGAGCAGACCTCCAAGAATACGCGGGTCAAGGCCAGGGTCAAGGCGGAGGCGCTTCGGGAGTTCATTGTGGCCAAGGACCAGATCTTTGTCATGGGACACCGGCTGGCGGATGCCGACAGTCTCGGCGCCTGCATGGGGATCTACCGTGCGGCGAAGGAGCTGGGCAAGAAGGCGCATGTGGTGCTGGAGGAGGTTTCCAATTCCATCCGGCCGCTGTATGATGAGATTTTGGACAGCTCCGCTTATGAGAGCGATATTTTCCTGACGCCGGACAGGGCGCTGGACCGGATCAATGAAAATTCCATGGTGGTGGTGGTGGATACTAACAAGCCGCCTATGACGGAGTGTCCGGAGTTGCTCAAGCGGTCCAAGACCATTGCCGTACTAGACCACCACAGACAGGGCAGCATGGTCATTGAAAATGCGGTGCTCTCCTATGTAGAGCCTTATTCCTCGTCTACCTGTGAAATGGTGGCGGAGGTGCTGCAGTATATCGTAGACGACCTGCGGATTCCATCGGTGGAGGCGGACTGCCTGTACGCCGGGATCATGATCGACACCCGGAATTTTATGAACCGGACCGGAGTAAGGACCTTTGAGGCGGCGGCATTTTTAAGAAGGTGCGGCGCGGATATTACGCGAGTGAGAAAGATGTTCCGGGACGATATGGAGTCCTACCGCGCGAAGGCGGAGACCGTGCGTATGGCCGAGGTTTACCGCAGCGAGTATGCCATCGCGGAGTGCCCGGGCGATATCGACAGCCCCACGGTACTGGGGGCGCAGGCGGCCAATGAGCTGCTGGATATCAGCGGGATCAAGGCGTCCTTTGTACTTACCATTTACAATGGAAGAATTTTCCTCAGCGCCCGTTCCATCGACGAGGTCAATGTTCAGATCATTGCGGAAAAGCTGGGCGGCGGCGGGCATATCAATGCGGCAGGCGCGCAGTTTGACCATACGAACGTGCAGGAAGCGATCCGCAGATTGAAGGAGACCATCGACCAGATGATTGAGGCGGGGGATATTTAATAAAGATAGTCTGCTGTCCAGAACAGCGGGATGTCCTTGGGTATACCTTAGGAAACAGGTGAATGGCCATAATGGGATGCCCTTGGGCATAGATATAGAGAATAAAAGGAGTTGTATACTATGAAAGTCATTTTACTGCAGGATGTAAAGTCTCTCGGAAAAGAGGGAGAAATTGTAAATGTCAATGACGGCTACGCAAGGAATTTCATCATTCCGAAGAAGCTGGGCGTGGAAGCGAACAGCAAAAACATGAATGACCTGAAGCTGAAAAAGAACAATGAGGAAAAGATCGCCAAGGAGAATAAAGAGGCGGCCGAAAAGCTGGCCGGGGAACTGAAAGCCGGACAGGTTGCGCTTAAGATCAAGGTGGGCGAAGGCGGAAAGGCGTTTGGTTCCGTGTCCGCAAAGGAAATCGCTGCCGCGGTCAAGGATCAGATGGGCCTGGACGTGGACAAAAAGAAGATCCAGCTCAAGGAAACGCTGAAAACACTGGGAACACATATAGTTCCGGTGAAGCTGCATCCGGAAGTGACCGCGGAATTGAAGGTAGAGATCGGGGAAGAGGCATAATGAATACTCACGGCAGATCTTATCGGCTGTGAGTATCACAAATATTCCACCTGTACGGTTGGATGATGAGGAGTAAAAATAGATGGAAGAGGCGGTAATTAAACGGATCCTGCCTCATAGCACAGAAGCGGAGTCCGCCGTCATCGGGGCGATGCTGATGAATAAGGATGCCATTTTGGAGACAACGGAGATCCTCACAGGAGAGGACTTCTATCAGACTGCATATGGCATCCTGTTTGACGCTATGGCAGAATTATTTCATATGGGAAAGCCGGTGGACCTGATCACACTGCAGGAGCACTTGAAAGAGAAGAATGTTCCGCCGGAGGTCAGCAGCCTGGAGTTCGCGAAGGATATCCTGGCAGGCTTCCAGACCTCGGCAAACGCAAAAGCCTATGCGCAGATCATCAAGGAAAAGGCAACTCTGCGCAGGCTGATCAAGCTCAATGAGGAGATCGCCAACACCTGCTACCTGGAAAATCGTCCCCTGGAGGAAATCCTGGAAATGACGGAAAAGCGGGTATTTGAGCTGGTGGAGCGGGGCAATTTCCAAGACTTTGTGCCCATCAAGCAGGTCGTTCTCAACGCCCTGGAGGTCATTGAGAGGGCCTCCAAAACAAGAGGCACCGTAACCGGCATCCCGACCGGGTTTATCGATCTGGATTATAAGCTGTCGGGCCTGCAAAGGTCGGACCTGATCCTGATTGCGGCCCGACCGTCTATGGGAAAGACCGCGTTTGTGCTGAATATTGCGCAGCATGTGGCATTTCGGCAAAATCTTTCGGTGGCCGTGTTCAGTCTCGAAATGTCCAAGGAGCAGCTGGTGAACCGTCTGTTTTCTCTGGAATCCCACGTGGACGCGCAGCTTCTGCGTACCGGGAATCTGAAGGATACGGACTGGGAAAAACTGATCGAGGGCGCAGGGATCATCGGAAAATCCAGGCTGATCATAGACGATACCTCTGGAATCTCCATCGCTGAGATGCGCTCCAAATGTCGGAAATTCAAGCTGGAACAGAACCTGGACCTGATCATCATCGATTATCTGCAGCTGATGAGCGGGAGCAGCAAGAGGAGCAACGAGAGCCGCCAGCAGGAGATTTCAGAGATCTCCCGTTCCCTAAAGGGGCTGGCAAGGGAGCTGAACGTGCCGGTCATCGCGCTGTCCCAGCTGAGCCGTGCGGTGGAATCCCGAAACGATAAGCGTCCCATGCTTTCCGACCTGCGTGAGTCAGGGGCCATCGAGCAGGACGCTGACGTGTGTATGTTTATTTACAGGGATGATTATTACAACCACGATTCCGAGGATAAGAACATCGCGGAAATCATCATTGCCAAGCAGAGGAACGGCCCCATCGGGACCATTCGGCTGGCATGGATGCCGCAGTATACGCGATTTGGAAATGAAGAGCGGCAGCCGCAGTAGAAACGGAGCAAAAATAATCTTACCATACTGCAAGTACCTGAGGAACTGTCCCAAAAGCACGGGGCAGTTCTTTATGTAAGCAGCTTCTTCAACTTCCCCAGCGGTGTTTCCCTGGCGGCTTCCCGCCGTCCGGCCTGCTGCTGGCGTATGAGCACATCCAGCTTCCGGTAATGCTCTTCCTCCCGGCGCTCGTTTGCCTGGAAGAGAAAATCCATTTCGCGGATGACATCAGAAGTGACCTTGCGGCTGATGTCTTTTTTTAGTGTTTCATTGTTTGCGGAAACCACATCGGTCAATACATCCCCGATCAGCGAACGCACCTGTTCCAGCTGTGTCACCTGGATCACATCAGCTTCCGGAGCTGCCGGATGGGCGGAAGCCAGGGAGGCCGATCCCTGCATACAGTCTGCCGCACGGTCTGTCCCGTCGGAGCGTATATCGTCGGTTCTGCTGTCTGTCCCGTCGGAGCGTATATCATTGGTTCTGCTGTCTGCCTTGGCGGCCTGTATATCATCCGATTTGCTGCCTGCCCCGATTGCCTTGCTGCCTGCCCCGATTGCCTTACTGCCTGCCCTGATTGCCTTGCTGCCTGCCTCGTCTGCTTTGCTGCCCGGCCCATCAGCCTGCATGCCGCTTGTTTTACCGCCTGCATCACTGGTATGTACGCCGTACGCCTTGTTCGCTTCCGCCTTTGAACTCCCGCCTTCCCCGCCTTCGGCTGCTTCTTTCTCTGCTCCTTCCTCTGCATCTTCCGCCCTGGCAGCGTTCAGCCGTTTTCGGGCTGCGGTTAATTCGGGGATCATAAATTTCAGATCACGCAGGAGCATTCCCTCATTCTTCAGTTTCTGGATACAAAGAAAAAGCTGTATGTCATCTTCCGTATAGCATCGATGTCCCATGTCAGTGCGGCCGATCTCCAGCCCAAGTTCGTCTTCCCAGTAGCGAAGAACGTGGGATTCTACCTGGAGCTTTTTGGCCGCCTCAGAAATCATGTACCTGACCTCGCCCATATATATGATACCTCCTTAGGATTATGATACACTTTCGGAATCAGGCACAAAGAGATTCTTAAGCCTGTCCACCTGCTTTCGCCCCCTATTATACCATATGGAACAGCAGGGGATGAAAAAAAGCGTTCGTCAAATAAAGACATTTTTTCCTTTTTTTATTTGCTGTTATCCATATTCATACTTCACGTACAGAGAAAAAAGTGATATTATAAATAATATGGGAACTTCTGAGTATAGGAACTGTGCAAAAATAATCGTACCATTTTGCTTGCCCAAATCTTCATACACTGCGTTGTCGTCAATCGACGTACCCCGGTACGCCTCATTCCTTCGCCTTATGTCTGAAAATTTGTTCTGCGCAAAAAGGCAAGTTATTTTTGCGCAATTCCATAGAGAAAATCCGGGAGGATCTAAGGAAATGGAGAATAAGTCAAAAAATACACGATATCTGATCGTCAGCCTGATATTTGTGCTGATCCTGTGTATTTTCGTTTTCACATTCCAGGCGGTACACATGCGGGAAAAGAGCGCGGAGACGATCAGCGATATCGGAGGTATCTACATGTCCGGGATGGGGGATCATGTGGCCGAGCATTTTGGAACGACTATCGGACTGCGCCTTTCCCAGGTAGGAGACCTGGTAGAATCCGTGCCTCCGGGAAATGTGGGAAACGCGGATGTGATGCGCGTCAACCTGTCCCACAATGGACGGATGCGGGAATTTACCAGTCTGGCGCTTGTCGCGGAGGACGGTACATATGAGATGATCTACGGCAATGACGCCGACCCGGCCGACCCGGAGACATTCATGCGGTCACTCCGCAGCGGGCACAGCAAGATCGCCGCGGCGACGGACAGGCTGGGAGACACGATGATCCTGATGGGGATGCCGGCGGTTTACCCCATGAAGGACGGCGGGGAAAGCATTGCGCTTGTGGCAGGGCTTCCGGTCAGCTACATCGGCGAAACCCTGGCACTGAACATCAGCGACGAGACCATGGAATATTATATGATATTAAAAAACGGCGACTTTATTTTCCGGGGCGACGGGCTGGACGGCGGCAATTACTTTGACCGGGTCAGAAAACGCTATGACAGCGTGCTGGGCATGAAAAAGGAGACCTTTATCCAGGAACTGCAGGTTGCTATGGAGGTCAATGAGGAATACGACATTGAATTCACACTGGATGGGGAGCGGCGGCATATGTACTGCACCCGCCTGCCCAATTCCGAATGGTATCTGCTGGTCGGCATGTCCTACAACCTGATGGACGAGACCATCGACCACTTCGGAGATCAGTGGACATTCACGGCGCTGGCGGACTGCGCGCTGATCGTGCTGGCCCTTCTCCTTGTATTTGCGGGATATTTCCGGCTGATGCGCCAGCAGATGCATTCTCTGGATGAGGCGCGGAAGGCGGCGGAGCGGGCAAGCAAGGCAAAGAGTGAATTTCTTTCCAATATGAGCCATGACATCCGGACTCCGATGAACGGGATTGTGGGGATGACGACCATCGCCATTTCCAATATTGATGATACCCAGCAGGTACAGCATTGTTTGAAAAAGATCGCGTTTTCCAGCGGGCATCTGCTGGGGATGATCAATGATATCATGGACATGTCCAAGATCGAGAACGGGGAGCTGATCCTCAATGTGGAGCAGCTTTCGCTTCACGATGTGATGCTGAATATCGTGGGGATCATGCGGCACCAGGTGAAGGAGAAGCGGCAGAAGCTGGATGTTTATGTGCGCGACGTGACCGTGGAAAATGTATGCGGGGACAGTGTGCGGATCAACCAGATCCTGCTCAACCTTTTGAGCAACGCGGTGAAATTCACCCAGGAGGAGGGGCGGATCCAGCTCGTGCTGCAGGAAGAGCCGTCCCCCAAGGGAGACGCGTTTATCCGGGTCCATCTGCGGGTGAAGGATAACGGCGTGGGCATGCCCCGGGAATTGAAGGAGCGGATCTTCGAATCCTTTATCCGGGAAGACCATTCCCGTGTTGAAAAATCGGCAGGAGCCGGTCTGGGGCTGACCATCACCAAGTACATCGTAGAAGCCATGGGCGGCAACATCAAGGTCGAAAGCGAGCCCGGGCGGGGAAGCGCGTTCCATGTGACGGTGGATCTGGAAAAGGCGATGGCCCAGGAGCGGGAGATGGAGCTCCCGGATTGGGATCTGCTGGTCGTGGACGATGACGAGATCCACTGTGAAAATGATATTGCGGCGCTGAGGGCCATCGGGATCAAGGCGGACTGGGCGCTGAACGGGAAACGGGCGCTCCAGGAGGTACAAAAGCGTCTGGAAAAGGGAGAGAATTATTTCGCGATCCTGCTGGATTATGATATGCCGGGAATGAACGGGATCGAGACGGCGCGGGAGATCCGGAAGCTCTGCGGCGACAAGACGCCGTTCCTGCTGCTGGCGGCATTTGACTGGAATGAGGTGGAGGAAGAGGCCAAGGCCGTGGGAATCTATGGATTCCTTGCGAAGCCCCTGTTTAAGTCTACACTGTTCTACGGGCTGAAACCTCTTGCCGCTACAAAGGAAGCAGAGACTACGACGCAGGCGGACGTGGTGATGCAGTTTGCCGGGAAGCGGGCGCTGCTGGCGGAGGACAATGAGCTGAACTGGGAGATCGCAAGCGAGCTGATCTCGGATCTGGGGATCGAGCTGGACTGGGCGGAGAACGGCAAGATCTGCGTGGATATGTTTGAACAGTCGCCGCTCCATTATTACGATGTGATTCTGATGGATCTGCGGATGCCGGTGATGACCGGTTATGAGGCGGCCAGGGCAATCAGAGATCTGGACCGGGCGGACGCGGACACGATCCCGATCATTGCCATGAGCGCGGACGCCTACCGGGACGACGTGCAGAAGTGTCTGGACTGTGGCATGAACGCCCATGTTCCCAAGCCCATTGATATGCAGGAAGTGATCCGGCTGCTGGAGAAATATCTGCGGCCTTAAAGCGAGGAAAGATACAGTTCACACGGCGGTGCGCATCATATTTTATTGAGCGCTTATCCGGCGCTTAGCATAACCGTTATGGAAGAAAGGGGATATCAGAACATGAAGAAAATGCTGGCTTTGCTGCTGGCGGCCTGCCTGGCTGCCGGCTGTACCGCCTGCGGAGGAACGTCCGGCGATTCGGGAGGAGGCAGGACGGGAAGCGGTTCGGACGGAGACGCGGAGAAGGATCAGGAAGTCGGCGCGTCCTCCGGCGGAAGCAAAGATTCTGGAAACGGTATGACGGAGATTTCACTGTGGACCTATCCGGTGGGAAACTGGGGGAATTCCGTGGTAGTGGCAGGGCTGATCTCGGACTTTATGCAGAAGTACCCGAAAATCCACATATCGGTAAAGTACCTGGATTATGCTACCGGTGATGAGGAGGTCCGTGAGGCCATAGAGGAAGGCCGGGCTCCCGACCTGATCCTGGAGGGCCCGGAACGGATGGTCGCTGACTGGGGAAATAAAGGGCTGATGGCCGATCTCAGCGACCTATGGGAAGAAGAACAGATGTCGGACAATGTCTATGAAAATGTCCGCAATGCCTGCCGGCACCGCAATGGGGAATATTACGTGTATCCCCTCTGCATGACGACTCACTGCATGGCGATCAATTACGACATGTTCGAGGCGGCCGGCGCTCTGAAATATATTGACGAAGAGAACCACACCTGGACGACGGACGGATTTGTGAACGCGGTCAAAACGCTGAAAGACGACGGACAGGAGAAGGTCGGTGTCATATTCTGCGGCGGACAGGGCGGGGACCAGGGAACGCGCGCCCTGGTAAATAACCTGTATGGAGGTACGTTTACGGATCCGGAGCATGCGGAATATATGATCAACAGCGAGGAAAACATCCGGGCGCTGGAACTGCTCCAGGGAATGGACGGCATTTCCTTTGAACCGGATATCGTGGGGCAGGATGAGGTGGCGATGTTCTGCAATGGAGAGCTTGCGATGGCATTTTGCTGGAACGTGTCCCTGGAGGTCAGCCAGACAGCCATGAACCCGGAGCGGGAATTCGACATCTTTCCCATGGCATTTCCCACCAGCGATGGGGAACCCAGCCTGCAGGGCGGAATCTGGGGATTCGGAGTCTTTGACAACGGCGATGAAGCCAGGACCGAAGCAGCCAAGACATTTATCAAATTCATGACGGAGGATGAGAAGCAGTATATCAAATCCGTCCAGACCGCAGTGTACTGGCCGGTCCGTGACATGGAGGATATCTATGTAAATGATGATATCATGCGGGAGTACAGCATTTTTACAAAATACATGGGCGACTATTATCAGATCACGCCGGGCTGGGCCCAGGCGCGGACCGCATGGTGGCAGATGCTGCAGGAGGTCGGGGAAGGCCGGCCGGCGGCTCAGGCTGCGGAGACATTTGTGAAGACTGCGGATGAGGCGGCAGAGGCGGCGCTGGAGTAAGGAGAGGAGCTTATAGTGATAAAATAAAAAAGTTCCCTGAAAATGGACTTCCAGGGAACTTCTTTTTTGTAAAATATTCTGTTATTCCATGAGGCTGCCTTCTGACGGGCAATATTTCTGTATTAAGCCTCTGCGATAGCGCCTGTAGGACATGCTCCTTCACATGCTCCGCAGTCGATACATGCATCAGCATCGATCACGTACTTTCCGTCTCCCTCTGCAATAGCTCCTACCGGGCATTCAGCTTCGCAAGTACCGCAGCTAACACACTCATCACTAATCACACGTGCCATAATATGTATCCTCCTTTTTATAATTGAACTTCCGGAACCATCTCTCCGCCGCTTGGACGGCTGTTCCGGTACTGTCTTCTGCAATGGGATCCATTGCTTTTTCTATTTTAATACAAAAAGGGTAAATATACAAGAAAATTCATAATAACCTTAAGAAAATATTCCTTTTTTTTTCACGAAAATCGTGTATAGTATTAAGGTATGGGTAAAATATAGAAAGAAAGGGTGTTATTACCATTCACAGCCGACCTGGCAGCATCGTCGATGGGAGTTGACGCGGCAGATGGAAATTTAGACAAGTGAAAGGTCAGTACATTTGGATGTGAATGGCAGCAGGGTGTTTTGTTATGAGACGGAAATTTATGAAAACTGCGGCTCTGGCACTTGCGGCCGCGCTGATGGTCGGTGCGTGCGCCAAAGAGACCGAACAGAATACATTTACAGGGGATACATCGGAAGAACCGGACTATCAGGTCAGCCTGAATCCGATCATGCCGTCGGCTTACCGGGATGTCCAGGGGCTGAAGCTGGATAAGGGGACCTACATCTCCATCATTGGAAAATCAGAAGCCACTGCCTTTTGGAAAGCGGTCAGAAGCGGCGTCATGCAGGCGGCCGAGGATCTCAATCGGGAGCTGGGCTACTCCGGAAATGATAAGATCAAGGTGACCTATAACGGCCCCGCGAAGTCGGAGGACATTGATGAGCAGGTGAATATCCTGGACGAGGAGCTGTCCCGCTATCCGGATGTGATCGGGATCGCCAGCATCGACGAGGAGGCCTGTACGGTTCAGTTTGACCTTGCCACGGAGAACGGGATCCCGATCATTGCCCTGGACTCCGGAAACCAATATCCGGGGATCCAGTGTACGGTCAAGACGGACAACCAGGAGGCGGCCCGCACCGGGGCGTACAAGCTGGCGGATGAGATCGGCGGAGAAGGAGACGTGATGGTGCTGGTCCATGATTCCAAGTCCGAGACAGCCAAGGAGCGCGCGAAGAGCTTCCAGAACGAGATTGCGGAGAACTATCCGGATGTCCGGACGGCGGAAGTCGTTTACTGCGATCAGCTGGATGACCTGAAAAAGCAGATGGCGGAAGAACAGAATGAAGGGCTGGAAGAAGGTGGGCGGAAGGTAGAGAAGGAGAGCGTCACGGATGCGGATGCCGTACAGTATCTGATCGAACAGCATCCGGGGCTGAAAGGCATCTTCGGAACCAATGACAGCACCACCATGCTGGGGCTGGAGGCAATCCAGCAGGCAGAGCAGGCATGGGAAGAAGGACAGAAGGAAGAGAAAGACCAAAGGGAAGATACGGATCAGAAGGAGGACGGCAGGACACAGGAGCAGACCGGAGAGGATGCCCGGGAGCCTGGCGGGGAAATGAAGGAAGCAGCCCGGTCAGGTGATGGAGCCGGGGAGGATCAGGAGCCGGCACAGGATTCTCAGGCAGGCGGAAATGAGCCCGGAGAGAATGGGGAGAAAGAAGCCTCTCAGGAGGATTCAGAGAACGAAGATCCCGCGGATGAGGCATCCGGTGATAAGGACGGCCGATCTGACAGCGAATCCTCGGTAAGCGCAAAAGAGAACACAGATCCTGCGGAGATCGTTCTTATGGGATTTGATGTGAGCAAGGAACAGCTCAAGGCGCTGGAGGAGGGCGAGATCTCCGGGCTGGTAGTGCAGAATCCGTTTGGAATCGGGTACGCGTCCGTAGTGGCGGCGGCAAGGACTGTCCTGCAGTCCGGCAATGAGGCCCAGGTCAGTACAGGGTACCTCTGGGTGACACAGGACAATATGAATGACGCGTCGATCCAAAAGATGCTTTATCAATAATCAGACACTGCAATTTACTAAGAAACTTTGGGGTATAGAAGAAAAGAAGGTGAGGATTAAAAAATGTGTAAAATCTGTGCTTTCCGCATCAGACTTTACACATTTTTTGCATAGTGGTTCCGGAACGGATATTCGCTTATATTATTCCTTAATTTCATCAATATCTGTCAGATTCACTCCTGCTACGTTGAGAATTGCTTTTAACGTGAGATATCTCTTTTTCAACTTGGCATAGGTTTTCTCCGCATGCTCCTCTTTGGCTAATATCATATATTCCTGTATTTCTTTAAAATCGTCTATGGCTGTTTTGGCGATTTCTAAGTTTGTTGACGGCATTTGCTCACCTCCCTGGAAAATGCTGTTTACAACGTTATCTGCTTTTTTTATTATATCAAAAGCAAATTTTAGTGTAAAGCCTTTATTAAATTCCATTCATTTTCATTCACTCCACCCGCGCCAGCGAAAAGATAAATTCCGTCCCGACCCCTTCCGTACTGATCACATTGATATGCTCGTCATGAGCCAGGATCGCTTCCTTCACGATGGACAGCCCCAGACCGGTCCCTTTCTTATCCTTCCCGCGGGAAGCGTCGGACTTATAAAATCGCTCCCAGATCTTATTGATCTCCCGCTTGGGAATCCCAATCCCCGTATCCTTCACGGAGACAAAGATCTTCCCGCCTTTCTGGACTACCTCGATCTTCACCGAATCGTCATTTTCACTGAACTTGATCGCATTGTCGATCAGATTGTAGAGCACCTGCTGGATCTTCCGGCTGTCCGCAAATACAAAGGTCTGCTCCGGCAGGAGCAGCAGCTCGATGGAAACCCGCTTCTCCGTGCAGACGCCCTCGAAGGACGCGGCGGTATTCTTGATCATTTCCTGGATATCAAAACGGGTTTTGTCCAGGAGAAGCTCCTTGGTGTCAAATTCATTCAAGGTCAGCAGGTCATTGGTCAGGTCGGTGAGCCGCTCCGTCTCAAATAAAATGATATTCAGGTATTTTTCGTGCAGCTCGGGCGGAATGGTACCGTCGGTCATGGCCTCCACATAGCCCCGGATGGAGGTCAGGGGGGAACGGAAATCATGGGATACATTTGCCACGATCTTTTTCTGGTAGTCCTCCATGTCCCCTAACTGGGCGGACATATAGTTCAGGGATGCGGACAGATAGCCCATCTCGTCCTGAGTATAAACCGGGATCTCGTAGTCCAGGTTGCCGGACGCGTACTGGGTGGCCGCTTCCGTGATCAGGCTCAGAGGCCGGTAGATGAAATAATGGAAGCCCAGCAGGAAGATGGACGACAGCATAAAAATAACCGACAGCGTGATGTAAAACGGAATCATCATACGGGTGCAGCGGCTTTCCAGAGCGGACACAGGCTGGTGGACCAGAAGGTATCCCTTGGTCTGGAAGCCTTGGATGACCGGCGCGATGACGGTCATGACCTCCTCCTGAAAATATCCGTGGTATTCCCCAGTCAGATATTGCTTCCCCCCCGTTTCCGCCGGGTCAAATTCGTCGATCCTCTCCGGCGCGGCGGTATTTTCCAGGTTTGAGGCGGTGATGAGGGTGCCGTCGGCTTCCACGAACCAGAGGGAGGCATCCAGATAAATGCGCATGGCGTTCAGCTGGGAGTGGACCGCCCAGGAGGTCGTGTTGTCCGTAAAATAGGACGGCAGATAATTGGAGGCGATCAGGTTCGCCTCCTGGTAAAGTGATTCTGAATTGGTAGCCGCAATCCGCTCCAGAAGGAGCTGCCGCCCCAGCGTGGCCGTGGTAAATATGCCTAAAAAGGCAAAGATAATATATAATAATGCAAATTTGATATGCAGAGTACTTCTCATAACGTTCTCCGTTTTTGGTTCTGAACAGGCAGGAAAGACAGATGATCTGTATATTTTATTTCATGCCAGTTCCTTATAGTGCATTGGACTTGGTGTCGAATTTATACCCGATCCCCCACACTGTACTGATGGACCAGCCCGGATGATCCTTGATCTTCTCGCGCAGCCGCTTGATATGCACATCCACAGTCCGGGTATCGCCGATATACTCATACCCCCAGATCTGGTCCAGAAGCTGCTCCCTGGTGAACACCTGGTTCGGAGAAGCTGCCAGGAAATAGAGGAGCTCCAGCTCCTTAGGCGGCATTTCCACCTGCCTGCCATCGCAGACCACGGAATAATTGGTCAGGTTGATGGTCAGCCCGTCGTATTCCACCCGCTTTGTCTTATCGGCAGCGGGAGCCTCCTGTCTGGCAGGCTGGCAGCGCCGCAGGACGGCCCGGACCCGGGCTACCATTTCCTTGGAATCAAAGGGCTTCATAATGTAGTCGTCGGCCCCCAGCTCCAGCCCCAGCACCTTGTCAAAGATTTCGCCCTTGGCGGAAAGCATGATCACCGGGGTGGAGGATTTCGCGCGGATCTCCCGGCACACCTGGTAGCCGTCCATGCCCGGAAGCATCAGGTCCAGCAGGATCAGGTGGGGCTGGTAGCTCTCAAAGGCATCCAGCGCGTCCTCCCCGTTGAACACGATCTTCGTGTCAAAGCATTCCTTATTCAGGTAAAGCGAGATCAGCTCCGCAATATTCTCATCATCGTCTACAATCAAAATTTTCTGTTTTGCTGCCATAATATCCCCTCCTATTTCAATTCCACAATCGTAACCCCGGCGTCCCCCTCTCCATATTCCGCCAGATGATAGGATTTCACATGCTTCTGTCTGCGCAGAAATTCATGGATCCCTTTGCGCAGTGCGCCAGTCCCCTTGCCGTGGACCACCCGGACCGTATTGAGATGGGACAGGATGGCATCGTCCAGATATTTGTCCAGCTCCGAGACGGCCTCATCCACCGTCCGTCCCAGCAGGTTGATCTCCGGGCTGACGGAGAGGGACTTGCCCATCTTGATCCGTCCGCCGCCGGTATGCTTTTTCCGGGATCCGGAAAATGGATTCTGCTCCTCGATGATCTCCAGATCTGATATATGCACCTGCGAACTCAGGATGCCCATCTGTACTGTCACATTTCCCCGGGCATCGGGCAGGGAATGAATGGTCCCGGTCAGGTTCATGCTGAGCACCCGCACGGATTCGCCCAGCTTGAAGTCGGACGCCTTGTGCTCCTTCTTCGGCTTCTGGCTTTTCAGGGAAGGCGCGGAGGACGTATCCTTGATCTTTTTCCGCAGACGTTCCCGCTCCCGTTCCATTTCGGCGGCAGAGATATTCTCCTTGCCGAACCGGTGGAAATTCTTGATGGTCTCGTCGGCCACCTCCTTGGCCTCCCGCAGGATGGCGTTGGCCTTGTCATTGGCTTCCTTAAGGATCTTTTCACGCTGCTCCTCCAGACGTTCCTCCTTCTGACGGAGCTGCGCCTTCATGCGCTCCATTTCCCGGCGGTAGGCCTGAATCTCGTCCTGCTCTTTCTCGATGGTCCGCTTGCTCGCTTCCAGGTCGGTCAGCAGATCTTCGAAGGAAATGTCCTGCTCGGACAGACGCATTTTCGCGTCCTCAATGATATGCTCCGGCAGCCCCAGCTTTCCAGAGATGGCAAACGCGTTGCTCTTTCCGGGAATGCCGATGAGCAGGTGGTAGGTGGGGCGCAGGCTTTCTACGTCAAACTCGCAGCAGGCATTTTCTACGCCGGGCGTGGACAGGGCAAACACCTTCAATTCGCTGTAATGGGTGGTGGCCATGGCGCGGATGTCCCGGTCGTGGAGATAAGACAGGATGGCGATGGCCAGCGCCGCCCCCTCCGTCGGGTCCGTGCCCGCCCCCAGCTCGTCAAAGAGCACCAGAGACTTTTCGTCCACGTCTTTCAGGAAGGAAACGATATTGGTCATGTGGGAGGAGAAGGTACTTAAGCTCTGCTCAATGCTCTGCTCGTCTCCGATATCCGCATAGATCTGGTGAAATACGGCCAGCTCCGAACGGTCGGAAGCCGGGATGTGCAGCCCGGCCTGCCCCATCAGCGTAAACAGCCCTACGGTTTTCAGAGAAACCGTCTTTCCTCCGGTATTCGGCCCGGTGATGATCAGTAGAGAAAAATCCTGCCCCAGAGTCACCGTGATGGGCACTACCTTCCGTGCGTCCAGAAGGGGATGCCGTCCGTTGCGGATGTGGATCCGTCCCTCTTTGTTCAGAATGGGACGGCTTCCGTTCATGGACATGGCAAGCTGCCCTCTGGCAAAAATAAAGTCCAAATCCGTCAGGCACCGGTAATCGGTACGGATCTCTTCAATATATCCCGCGGTCTCCTCGCTTAATCGGGCCAGGATGACCTGGATCTCCTCCTGCTCCTTTGCGTACAGCTCTTTCAGGTCATTGTTCAGCTTGACCACGGCCATGGGTTCCATAAAAAGGGTGGAGCCGGTGGCGGACTGGTCGTGGATCATGCCGCTGACCTGGTTCCGGTACTCTGCCTTCACCGGGATGCAGTAACGGTCGCCCCGCATGGTGATGATGGGATCCTGCAGATACGCGCGCATAGAGCCGTTGACCAGGCCGTTCAGCGTGGTGTGGACCTTTTCATTGATGCTGTCCATGCTGCGCCGGATCCGTTTCAGAGCGGGACTGGCGTCGTCGCTGATCTCCTCCTCGCTGAGAATACAGCGGTCGATCTCATTGGACAGCGTGGTCAGCGGTTCCAATTGTTCAAAATAGGCGTCCAGACAGTCCGCCGATTCCTCCTGGGTGTCGTGCCGCCCATAGGCTTTCGCCCGCCCGGCGTTCTGCAGAAGCTTACAGATCCGCAGCAGCTCCCCGCTGCCTAAGGCCGCGCCGATCTCCAGGCGCTTCATGGATTCCTCCACCGGCGCCGCGTCCCCGAAGGAAATGCGCCCCTTCTTGATGAGCCTGGTAAATGCGGCCGCCGTCTGCTCCTGTGCCTCGTCGATCCGCTCCACGTCGGTCATGGGCTTTAAGCGGCGGCAGAGCTGCCGACCCCGGAAGGAGGAGGCCTGCTCCTCTAAGAGAGCAGTGATCTTGTCATATTCTAATTTGGTTAATGTTTTCTGATTCATATTGTAAATTCCTTTTTTCTATATTCGTGGTAAGACAAAAGCTGTTTTTATTGTACATGATATGAGAGAGAAAGAAAAGGAGTTTTTTCAGCGAGGGTGAACAGAAGTTGCCATTGACGTTACATGTCACACCCCGACCAATCACCACGCTGATTGGTTGGGAGGATGCACATAAGAGCTGGTATTCAGGCCGTCCATTGCCGTAGGCAATTTAAAATGACGGCCTGAGTTACAGGGC
>Ga0073906_1001831_pt1 | contig 30922 bp, 28 predicted proteins | sample Inofromicrocosms_FD_65485 | JGI IMG/M metagenome (GOLD analysis project Ga0073906, IMG submission 65485) | Mouse cecum microbial communities from Vienna, Austria - Inoculum for glucosamine and mucus D2O microcosms | ecosystem: Host-associated > Mammals > Digestive system > Large intestine >...
CGCTCTGGTGGAGTCCGGAATTTCCTCCCGGAACCGGGATTTTGTTCTGAAGGCCCAGCTGGCCCGGGGACGGACCCGGCGGCTGTGGTCCAACGGGGTAAAGCTGAAAACCGCCGGGGATCTGGCGGGGATTTTGACCACCGTGCTGTTCTGTCCCGAGGACCTGTACCTCATCCGGGAGGGGGGCGCGGCCCGGCGGCGGTTTCTGGACGGGGCCATCTGCCAGCTGCGGCCCCGGTACGCTCAGGCCCTTGCGGAGTACAACCGGCTGTATGACCACAAGGTCCGGATTCTCCGGGACTGGCCGGAAAATCCCTCCCTGCTGGAGACATTGGACGATTTCAACCTGCGCCTGTGCCAGACGGGGGCCCTGATTATTCATTACCGGGCCCACTTCATCCGGCGGCTTCAGGAGGAGGCCCCGGCCATCCATCAGGATTTTTCCGGGGGCCGGGAAAGGCTGGAGCTGAGCTACCAGACGGTTTCCACCGTACGGGACTGCTTTGCGCCGGCAAAGGAAATTTTTGGGTGGCTGACAGAGCATCAGGAGAGCCGGCGGCGGGCGGAGCTGGACAGCCGCCAGTGCCTTTCCGGGCCCCATAAGGACGATCTGGCGGTGCTGCTGGACGGCCAGCCCGCCAAGACCTACGGCTCCCAGGGGCAGACCCGGACGGCGGCCCTGTCCCTGAAGCTGGCTCAGAGGGAAATTTTCTTTCAGGAGACGGAGGAGTATCCGGTGCTGCTTTTGGACGATGTTTTGTCTGAATTGGACCCAAAACGGCAATCCTTTGTATTGAACCGCATTCAGGGAGGACAGATTTTGATTACCTGCTGCGAGGAGGAAAAGCTGGAAGGGCTGGAGGGCGGCAGGACCTTCCACGTGCAGGGGGGAAGGCTGATCTAATGTACGTGCACCTGGGACAATCTGTTGTTCTGCCCGAGGGGGAAATTTTGGGCATTTTCGACTTGGACAACGCCAGCTGGGCCTATAAGACCCGGGAATTTTTGGACCGGGCGGAGCGAGAGGGCCGGGTGGTGTCCGTCAGTGAGGACCTGCCCCGGTCGTTTGTGCTGGCCCGGCGGGACGGCCAAGAGACTATGATCTATTTGTGTCAATTATCCGCTTCCGCCCTGCGGCGGCGGACGAAGAGCGGAATTTTGTAAATGAATCAAAAAGGAGGTCCATTTTATGGAACCGATTGAATATTTGTGGAAGGACCGCAAGCGCCATCTGGGAATGCCCCTGTCCTTTACCCGCTACCGCCTCAGCGAGGACCGGCTGTTTTGTGAAACGGGCTTCCTGAACATCAAGGCGGACGAGGTGCTGCTCTACCGGGTCCGGGATCTAGAGCTGACTATTTCTCTGGGCCAGCGGATTTTTGGGGTGGGGACGGTGTGCGTCCACTCCTCCGACCAGAGCATTCCCCATCTGGACCTGAAAAATGTAAAGCACCCCCGGGAGGTCAAGGAGCTGATTCACCAGAAGGTGGAGAAGGCCAAGAACGACCGCCGGCTGCGGTCCATGGAGGTCATGAGCAATGCCGGAGCCTCCCACCAGGAGGCGCTGGATGAAATGGACCAATTTGACGACGAACCAATGGACTAAGAGAGGTAAACTATGGCAGAAGAACTGAACACAACCAAAACCGACCACGCATACAGCGGCTCGGAAATCCAGGTACTGGAAGGGCTGGAGGCGGTGCGCAAGCGCCCCGGTATGTACATCGGTTCCACGTCGGAATCCGGCCTGCACCACCTGGTCTATGAAATTGTGGATAACTCCATCGACGAAGCCCTGGCGGGCTACTGCACCGACATCTCCGTCATCATCAATAAGGACAATACCATCACCGTGGTGGACAACGGCCGGGGCATCCCGGTGGATATTCAGCCCCAGACGGGCAAGCCCGCTCTGGAAGTGGTCTTTACAATCCTCCACGCAGGCGGAAAATTCGGCGGCGGCGGCTATAAGGTCTCCGGCGGACTCCACGGGGTGGGCGCGTCGGTGGTGAATGCCCTAAGCGAGTGGTTAGAGGTCCAGGTCCACAAAAACGGCCAGATCTACGAGATGAAGTTCTCCCGGGGGAAGATTACCCAGGAGATGAAGATTATAGGCCGCACGGACCACAACGGCACTACGGTAAGCTTCAAGCCCGACCCGGAGATGTTCGACACCCTGGTCTACAGCTACGACACCCTCCACACCCGGATGCGGGAGGAGGCCTTCTTAAACGCGGGCCTGCGCATTCAGACGGTGGACCTGCGCCCCGGCCAGGAGCAGGAGGACGATATGTGCTACGCCGGGGGCATCCGGGAATTCGTCTCCTTCATCAACAAAAACAAGACCCCCGTCCATGAGGACGTAATCTTCATGTCCGGCAGCAAGGAGGACTCCATGGCGGAGATCGCCATGCAGTACAACGACGGCTTTCAGGAGGTTATGGTCTCCTTCGCCAACAACGTGCACACCCCCGAGGGAGGTATGCACGAGGAGGGCTTCCGGCGGGCCTTGACCAACGCCCTGAACGCCTACGGCAAGAAAATCAAGCTGCTGAAGGAGGACGACAAGGTCTCCGGCGACGACTGCCGGGAGGGCTTGACGGTGGTGATTTCGGTCAAGCTCACCGAGGCACAGTTCGAGGGCCAGACCAAGGCCAAGCTGGGCAACAGCGAGATCCGGACCCTGGTCAACAGCGTGGTGTCCGAAAAGCTGGAGATTTACCTGGAAGAAAACCCCGCCGTAGGCCGGGCCATTCTGGAAAAGGCCATGATGGCCTCCCGGGCCCGGGAGGCCGCCCGGCGGGCCCGGGAAAACATCCGCCGGAAAACCGCCCTGGAGGGGGCCACCCTCCCTGGCAAGCTGGCGGACTGCTACGAGCGGGATCCGTCCCTGACAGAGCTCTATATCGTCGAGGGCGACTCCGCCGGCGGCTCCGCCAAGGGGGGCCGGGACTCCCGGTATCAGGCCATCCTGCCCCTGTGGGGCAAGATGCTCAACGTGGAGAAGGCCCGGGCGGATAAAGTGTATGGCAATGACAAGCTCACCCCGGTGATTACCGCCCTGGGGGCCGGCCTGGGGGACGATTTCGACCAGGAAAAGCTGCGCTACCACAAGGTGATCATTATGGCGGACGCCGACGTGGACGGCGCCCATATCCGCACCCTGCTGCTCACCTTCTTCTTCCGGTTCATGCGGCCCCTGATTGACCAGGGCTATGTGTACGCCGCCGTGCCTCCCCTGTATAAATTGACCCGGGGCAAGACCACCCGTGTGGCCTTCTCCGACGAAGAGCGGGACGAGATTTCTGCGGAGCTGCGGGGAGGAAACCCCAATGTGCGGGTGGAAATCAACCGCTTCAAGGGCTTGGGCGAGATGGACCCGGAGGAGCTGTGGGACACCACCATGAATCCGGAGACCCGGACCCTGAAGCGGATCACCATGGCGGACGCGGTGCGGGCGGACGAGATTTTTACCCTGCTTATGGGGGAAAAAGTGGAGCCCCGCCGGGAGTATATCGAGCAGAACGCGGAAAAAGCAATGAACCTGGATTATTGATTTGGGTATTGTGGGGCCCGCCCGGGGGGTTGGGGCCCACGGATCAACCCTTTCATATGTAAGGAGATAACATATGGCGAAACGACCAGAGGAAGAGCGGGATATTTCCTTTCCCGATCAAAAAATTGTCAATATCAACCTGGAGCACGAGATGGAAAACGCGTATATTGAATACGCCATGTCCGTCATTGTGGGCCGGGCCCTGCCCGATGTGCGGGACGGCCTGAAGCCGGTCCACCGCCGCATTCTGTACACCATGTATGAGAGCGGGCTGACCAGTGACAAGCCCTTTAAAAAATCCGCCACCTGCGTGGGCGACGTGCTGGGTAAATACCACCCCCACGGGGACCAGTCTGTTTACGATGCGCTGGTCCGTCTGGGGCAGGATTTCTCCATGCGCTATATGCTGGTGGACGGCCACGGAAACTTCGGCTCCATCGACGGCGACCCCCCTGCCGCCTACCGTTACACCGAGGCCCGGATGTCCAAGCTCTCCAACGAGATGCTCCGGGACATCGAGAAGGAGACGGTGGACTGGGACCCCAACTTTGACGAGACCCGGAAGGAGCCCCGGGTACTCCCCTCCCGGTTCCCCAACCTGCTGGTGAACGGCTCCAGCGGCATCGCCGTGGGTATGACCACCAACATCCCTCCCCACAACCTGCGGGAGGTCATCAACGCGACAATCTGCGTCCTGGAGGACCCGGAGGCCGGTCTGGACGACCTGATGGAGCACATCAAGGGCCCGGACTTCCCCACCCGGGGAATTATCATGGGTCGCAGCGGTATCCGGGCGGCCTACGCCACCGGCAAGGGCCACATCCGGGTCCGGGCCCGAACCGAGATGGAGGAGTTCGGCAGCGGCCGCACCCGGATTATTGTCACGGAGCTGCCCTATCAGGTGAACAAATCCCGGCTGGTGGAGAATATCGCCGACCAGGTGAAGGACAAGCGGCTGGAGGGGATCTCCGGCCTGCGGGACGAGTCCGACGGCAAGAAGGGTATGCGCATCGTGATCGAGCTGAAAAAGGACGCGAATCCCCAGGTGGTTCTGAACCGCCTGTTTGCCCAGACGCAGATGCAGACTACCTTCGCGGTGGTGATGCTGGCTCTGGTGAACAACCAGAAGCAGCCAAAAACCCTCTCCCTGCGGGAGATTTTGGACGAATACATCGCTTTTCAGGAGCAGATCATCACCCGCCGGACCATTTTCGACCGCCGGAAGGCCCAGGAGCGGGCCCACTTGATTGAAGGTCTGCTTATTGCCCAGGACAACATCGACGAGGTCATCCGGATTATCCGTTCCAGCTATGACAACGCCAAGGAGCGCCTGATGGAACGCTTTCAGCTGGACGATGTGCAGGCCCAGGCCATCTGCGATATGCGGCTGATTGCCCTCCAGGGCCTGAACCGGGAAAAGCTGGAGACGGAGTATGCCGAGCTGGAAAAGAAAATCGCCTATTTCAATCAGCTCCTGTCGGATGAAAAGATGCTCCGGGGAGTGCTGAAAACCGAGCTGGAGGAGATCCGGGACAAGTATGGCGACGACCGCAAAACAGAGATTGGCTTTGCGGAGGACGACATTGACATTGAGGACTTGATTGAGGAACAGCAGTGCGTGTTCACCCTCACCCAGGCGGGGTACATCAAGCGCACCTCCGCCAGCGAGTACACCGCCCAGTCCAAGGGCGGACAGGGCCGCAAGGGCATCACCACCCGGGACGAGGATTATGTATCGGATGTGTTCACCGCCTCTACCCACGACTATCTGTTCTTCTTCACCAATACAGGCCGGGTGTACCGGAAGAAGGGCTATCAGATTCCCGAGTCCGGCAAGGCCGCCAAGGGGACCAATATTGTCAACGTGCTCCAGGTGGAGCAGGGGGAAAAAATCCAGACGATTATCCACACCCGGGCCCTGGATAATCCGGACCTGTTCCTGATGATGATTACCCGCAACGGCACGGTGAAGCGCCTGCCGGTGATGGCCCTGAAGAACATCCGGAACGTTGGAATCCGGGCCCTGCGGCTGGACGAGGGGGACGAGCTGATCTCCGTCCGGGAGACCGACGGCCAGCAGAAGATTCTCATTGCCACCCGGGAGGGTATGGCGGTGTGCTTCGACGAAAACGACGTGCGCCCCATGGGACGGGACGCGGTAGGCGTCCGGGGTATCCGCCTCCGGGAGGGAGACTATGTGGTGGGCGCGGCCCGGGCAGTCCCCGGCAAGTGCGTGCTGACCATCACGGAGAAGGGTTATGGCAAACGCACCCCCGTAGAGGAGTACCGGATTACAAACCGGGGCGGTTTGGGCATCAAAAACTATATGATTACCGAAAAAACCGGGGAGATCGTGGGGGTCAAGGTTGTGGACGGGTCGGAGGACCTGCTGCTGGTGACTCAGGCGGGTATCCTGATCCGCACCCATGTGGACAGCATCCGTACTGCCGGGCGGTCCACCCAGGGGGTTATTGTAATGCGCTTCAAGGAAGAGGGGGATAAGGTGATCTCCCTGGCCCTGGCGGAGCGGGAGAACAGCGAAGAGACGGCGGAAGCAGATGTGGAAGAGGAGTAAGGGCAATTTATGAAAACAGTCACCGTCTACACCGATGGGGCCTGCTCCGGAAATCCGGGCCCCGGGGGCTGGGGGGCCATCCTCATGTACGGCGAGCACAAAAAAGAGCTCTCCGGCGGGGAGCCCCAGACCACCAACAACCGCATGGAACTCACCGGGGTAATCTCTGCCCTGGAGGCGCTGAAGGAGCCCTGTACCGTAGAGCTGTACTCCGACAGCAAATATGTCATTGACGCCCTGGAAAAAGGCTGGGCCAGGGGCTGGAAGGCCCGAAACTGGGTGAAGCCGGACAAAAAACCGGCGCTGAACCCGGATTTATGGGAAAAGCTGCTGGCACTGTGCGCGTATCACAAGGTCAGCCTCCACTGGGTCAAGGGCCACGCCAGCAACCCCTATAACAACCGCTGTGACCAGCTGGCGGTGGCGGAAAGTCAAAAATACCGGTAGAATCCGCCCTTGACAACCTCAAAAAAATCGTTCATAATAAAACACACCGTAAGACAACTGAACACAGGGGCGCTGGAAGCCATTTCCGGCTGAGATGCGGGGCAAATAGCAGCCCCCGGTCCCTTGAACCTGATCCGGGTAATGCCGGCGTAGGAAGTGAACGGACCAAAACAAGCCGTGTTGAATTTGTTGTTGTCCTCTTTCGTACCGCAGTGCAGCCGTTCGGGTGTATTGCGGTACTTTATTCAAAACAAGGAGGAAACAGCAATGAAAAAAACCACACGTATGCTCACGGAAGCAGGCATCCTTATTGCCCTGGCCCTGGTATTGGGGCTGATTAAGCTCTATGAATTTCCAAACGGCGGGTCCATCTCGCTGGAAATGCTGCCGCTGTTTCTATTTTGCGTACGCTGGGGTGCGGGCCCCGGTCTGATCGCCTGCACGGCTTTCGGCGTTTTGCAGGTTTTTGTTCAGGGGGCTGTAGGGTACGGCTGGATCTCAATTATTCTGGATTACATTGCGGCTCCAATCCCGATTGCGCTGGCGGGAATGGGAAAAGGCAGGCCCGGCGGAATTTACTGGGGCAGTGTATTGGGCGCCTTTGGACGCTTCATGGTCCATTTTATCAGCGGAATTACCGTTTATCGCATTATTGCCCCCACGGAGCTGCTGGGGACAGTGTTTGACAACCCCTTCCTCTACTCTTTTGTATATAACATCAGCTATGTTGGCGTAGATTTGATTCTCTGCCTAGCAATTTTTGCCTTAGCGTCCAAGGCCATGGGGAAATACTACCAGGGCGCGGACCTGTAAAAAAGCCCCCGTTGGGGCGGAAAGCGAGGCCCCTATGGGAAAATTTGACGGCGTTTTATTGGCCAGCGACTTCGACGATACCTTATATGACTGCTATGGCCGGGTCCCCCAGGCCAATCTGGAGGCCCTGCGCTATTTTACCGGCCAGGGAGGCCGCTTCTCCGTAGCCACCGGCCGGGCCCACCGGACCTTCGCCCCTTACGCCCACCTGGCCCCCATGAATGCCCCGGCAGTGCTTTCCAACGGGTCGGCTCTCTACGACTTTGCCAAAAATCACATGATTTTCCAGACCTTTCTGCGCGGCCGCGCCCTCCAGGACCTGGAGCAGCTGGCAGAGGTCTTTCCGGAGATCGGCTTTGAGGCGTATTTTGGGGAGGAGATCTACGTCTATCAGCCCAACGCCGTCACCGAGGCCCATATGGCCAAGGTGGGCACCGATTACACCCTCTGTCCCAAAATTTCGGATATGCCTGTCCCCTGGACCAAGGTGATTTTGCAGCAGGAGTATGAATATCTGCTCAAAGTGCAGGCCTGGATGCGGGAGGAGTTTCCCAACGAGTACGAAGTCATTTTCTCCAACCAGTATCTGCTGGAGGTGACGGACTTCGGCAGCAACAAGGGGGGCATGGTGAAAAAACTGGCGGACTACCTGCGCATAGCCCCGGAGCACATCTACTGCGTGGGGGACAACCAGAACGACATTCCCATGCTGGTCCTGTCGGCCATCCCCTTCGCCCCCGCCAACTGCGCCCAGGAGGTCAAGGACTGGGGCGCCCGGGTTTTGTGCTCCTGTGAGGAGGGCGTGATCGCGCCGATTATAGAAATTCTGGATAAAAAATACCTATAAAAAGAAAGTAACCCCCGCCCAGACTGGGCGGGGGTTACATAATTGTGGATAACCTTGTGGAAAGTGTGGAAAACCTAAGCAAAGCTCACCGGGTCCTTGGTGCCCACAATGTTCACGTAGGTGGGCCCAATGCCAAAAATCAGCTCGTTCCCATCGGCAGTAGTGTAGGTCAGGGGGGAGTGCACCTCCGGCTTGGACCATTTGATTTCCACCGCCCGGCCTCCGCAGGCAAAATATCCGGACCCGGACCCGGTGGTGCGGACCTTCAGCCGTCCGGCCTCGTCCCCGGGAATAATCGACTTGTCTGTAAAGAGCACCAGCACATTTTTCACAGCCACCTGCTCCCCGGTGTTGGCGTCGATATAGGGCTGCCCGTATTCCTCCACCAAATACTGTCCGGAAGCCCCGTCGTAGGTGAACACCCCGGTCTTGTAGGTGGAAAACTTTACGGTGATGGTGCTGGCCTCCCAGCCGTCCGCCGGCACCGCGTCCTGGGCGAAGGACATGGGATAGGTATAGCCCTCCTTGTGGTCCAGCCGGGTCCGGTAGGTGGGCATCAGAGTGCTGATGTTCTCCCCGGAGGTAAGTACGCTGTGTTCCATGCCTGCGCTCCGGCGGCGCTCCTTGTCCCGCCAGTAGAGGGTCCCCTCATAGGGGCCGTTGACGCAGTCAAAGGCGGAAATGCCCCAGCTTTTGATTACCTCATAGGCCCGGGGACTGCCTCCGGCGTGGAGAAACAGCGCGTCGTGGCCCGCCGCCAGGGACACGTAATAGTCCCGGGCGGACCGGACGGTGCCGATGTTCCCCACGCCCTCCACGCTCTGAAACACTCCCAGCATCCGGGTAATGCCTCCCTCGGCGCACACCTCATAGATGAGATCCGCCTCAGACACCCCCGCCTGGGGCAGCGCCTTTTTCAGGTTGTTGAGCATAATGGCGCAGGGCCGCTGCATCGCGATCTCCGTCTCACAGCCCTCCCCGGTGAGGGGATTCACATAGGGCAGGGGCTCCGGAAGCTCCGGCAGGGGCGGAATTTTTATGGAGAACGCAGGCACAATGGGTTCCTCAAACAGGGGCCCCGGGGCCTCCCGGGGCGTTTTGCCGCAGGAGGCCAGCAGCAGCAGGCACAGTAAAAGGACGGCGATTTTTTTCATGGCTTACAGATGCCAGATATCCCGGTTGTACTCCTGAATGGTGCGGTCGGAGGAGAAGAAACCGGATTTGCCGATGTTCACCAGGGTTTTGGCCGCCCAATCCCGGCGGTCCTCGTAGTCCCACAGGGCCTGGTCCTTCACCTTGGCGTAGTCCCGCACGTCCAGCAGGGCCATAAAGTAGTCCTTCCCCTTCAAATCCTCCTGGAGGGCCTGGAGCTTGTCCATGCTGCCAATGGCGGACAGCTCCGGGCCGGTGATGAAGTCCACTGCCTCCCGAATCCACCGGCTGGCGCCGTAGAAGTCCTCCGGGTGGTACGCGTTCCGGGCGTACAGGTCAATCACCTTGTCGCTCAGCGCGCCGAACAGATAGATGTTGTCCTCCCCCACCAGGTCGGCGATCTCCACATTGGCCCCATCCAGGGTGCCGATGGTCAGCGCGCCGTTGGCCATGAACTTCATGTTGCTGGTGCCGCTGGCCTCCTTGGAGGCCAGGGAGATCTGCTCGGACAGGTCGGCGGCGGGAATCAGCTCCTCTGCCAGCGTCACGTTGTAGTTCTCCACCATGACAATCTTCATCCAGGGGGAGACCTGGGGGTCCTCATTGACCAGCTTTTGCAGGCAGAGAATCAGGTGAATGATATTTTTGGCCATAATATAGGCCGGGGCGGCCTTGGCCCCGAAAATCACCGTAATGGGCCGGGCGGGGGTATAGCCCGCCTTGATCCGCTGATACTGGTGGATGGCGTACAGGGCGTTCATCTGCTGGCGCTTGTACTCATGCAGCCGCTTCACCTGGATGTCGAAGATGGATTCCGGGTCCAGGCTGATGCCCTGGGTTTTGGAGAGATAGGCGCTCAGGCGCTTTTTGTTGTCCGATTTGACGGCCAGCAGCCGGTCCAGCACCTGGGTATCCTTCCGGAAGGACAGCAGCTTCTCCAGCTGGGCCGGGTCCCGCTTCCAGCCCTCCCCAATGCACTGGGTAATCAGCTCCGCCAGGGCGGGGTTGCAGGCCATCAGCCAGCGGCGGAAGGTCACGCCGTTGGTCTTGTTGTTGAACTTGCCGGGATAGATATCATAAAAATGCTTCAGCTCGGTGTTTTTCAGAATATCCGTGTGCAGGGCGGCCACGCCGTTGACGGAGAACCCGTAATGAATGTCCATGTGGGCCATGTGGATGCAGTCGTTGTCGTCGATGATGGCCACCCGGGGGTCGGCATACTTCTCCTTGGCCCGCTTGTCCAGCTCCCGGATGATGGGCATCAGCTGGGGAGCCACCTGCTCCAGATAGGAGGAGGGCCAGGTCTCCAGGGCCTCGGCCAGAATGGTGTGGTTGGTGTAGGCGCACACATTGGAGGCCACATAGATGGCCTCGTCCATGGAGAGCCCCAGTTCCTTCCGGGCCAGCAGCTGGCGGATCAGTTCCGGAATGACCATAGAGGGGTGGGTATCGTTGATTTGAATCACCGCGTGCTGGTTCAGCCGCTTGATGGACCAGCCCTTCTCCTCCGCCTCCCGGAGGATCAGCTGTACGGCGGAGCACACCATGAAATACTGCTGGTACACCCGCAGCAGCTTGCCCGCCTCGTCGCTGTCGTCGGGGTACAGGAAGGAGGTGAGGCAGTGGGCGATGTCCCCCTTGTCGAAGGAGATGCCCTGTTCCGGGGCGGGGGCGGGCTGGGTCACGTCGAACAGGTGGAGCTTATTCACCACGCCGTTTTCATACCCGGGGACGTTCAGATCGTAGAGCACGGACTCCAGCTCCTGGGAGCCGAAGGGGACCTTGAAGCGCACGCCGGTGTCGGTGAGCCAGCTCTGGTCCTCCAGCCAGGGGTTGGGCTGCTCCCGCTGCTGGTTGTGCTCAAACACCTGCTGGAACAGGCCGTAGTGGTAATTGAGGCCCACGCCGTCGCCGTTGAGGCCCAGGGAGGCGATGGAATCCAGAAAGCAGGCCGCCAGCCGGCCCAGACCGCCGTTGCCCAGGGAGGGCTCCGGCTCAAAGTCCTCCACCCGGCTCAGGTCGCGGCCCGCCTGGGCCAGCACCTGCTTGGCCTGGTCGTAGAGCCCCAGATTCAGCAGGTTGTTGGACAGCAGCTTGCCGATCAAAAATTCGGCGGAGATGTAATAGAGCTTCCGTCCGGCGGAAGGGGCGGCATTTTTCTGCTGGACCCTTTGGGTGAGGGTGAGCAGGGCGTAATACAGGTCCTGATCCGCGGCATTTTCCAGGGTTTTCCCCTTCTGCTCCAGCAGACCGGTCAATTCTTTCTTCAAATCCATAACAATTCCTCCTTGTTTCTGTCGGAAAAATCAAAGCAGGAGGCGGGCTCGGGCCCTGCCTCCTGTTTCACAAACAAAGATGAGGTCAGTCGTCCTCGTCCTCCGCGTAATTGGGCCCGAATTTTAACCGGCCGAAGTCGATGCGGCTGGCGGCAATCTCCGCCTCCCCGCCTTCGTCCTGGGCGGCACGCTCCCCGGTGGGGAACTCCGCCGTATCCGTAAGGTCCGGGGGTTCCTCTCCGGCCTTTGCCTTCAGATTTTCCGCCGTAGCCGCCGCCATGGCCTGGGCCAGAAGCCGCTGGACGTTGTCGTCAATCTCGCTGGCGGCCTCCTCCACCGGATCAGCCTGGGGCATAGGCACGTCGGGGCACAGCTGGGACAGATGCTCCAGGTAGTCGGCCTGCTTTTCCATCAGCGCCCGGACCTGGGCCACAAAGGACATGGTGGAGCGCTTGGCGCTGTCCAGACGGAACTGCTCCGCGTCCGCCTCCTGGCGGATGGTGGAGGCCTTCTGCTGGGCGGTCTGTTCGGCGTTTTTCAGAATTTCGTCCCGCTTCTGGTTGGCCTGATGGATCAGATCGTCGGCCATCTGCTGGGCGGCCATCAGGGCCTTACGCATGGCGTCCTCGGTGGAGCGGTACTCCTCCACCTTTTCCACCAGTACCTTCATTTTGCTTTTCAGCACGGCGTTTTCGTTATAAAGGCTGGTGTAGTCCGCCGTTAAAATATCCAAAAACTCGTCTACCTGGCCCATGTTGTAGCCGCCGAAGGACGCTTTCGGAAACGCCCGCTCAGATACCTCCTGAGGAGTGAGCATAGTGATAACCTCCTAAAATGCTGGCATCAGCCCCGGTGCATCACCCGGAAATCCGTTGTGAATACCTCCAGGGGGACAGAGAAATAGCCCCGGCTGGTGGAGATAGAGACCTTGGTCCGGTCCACAAACACCACCTCGCCCAGTTCTCCGTTGTTGTAGTTTGCGCCCCGGGTCTGGGCCTGGACGCGGTCGCCTACCTTGGGCATATATTTTATCTCGGTTTCCCGCATCGAAAAACTGCGAAAAGCCATGGGAATTCTCCTTTCTAGTTCAAAGCTCGGATCAGAAATACAGTCCGTTGTTTTCCAGCTCGTCAATCAGATCGCCTAAAATATCTACATTATAGGGAGTGATAATGTAGGTGGAGATGGCCACTTTTTTAATTTTCCCCTCCTGGGCATAGGATACCCCGGCCAAAAAGTCCAGCAGCCGCCGGGCCACGTCCTTGTTGGTGGACTCCAGGTTAAGCACCACCGTGCGCTTCTCCCGCAAATGGTCGGCAATTTCCGACGCGTTCTCAAACCGGTCGGGCTTCACCAGTACCACCTGGAGCTGGGTGGCGGCCCGGATGTTGACTACCTTGTTGCTGCGCCGGTCGCTGTCCAGGTCGGCGGGGGGGTCGTAATAAGAGCTGGCGGCGCTCCGGCGCTCCGGAACGCGCTCCCGGCGCTCCACCGGCCGGGGGGCGGGCTCGTACTCGTCCTCAAAGTCGTCCTCTTCCTCATCCTCATAGGGGTGTGCCAGGCGTTTAAATTCATCCAGAAGTCCCATACTGAATCCTTCCCTTTCCTTTGTAAAATCCTGCTGCCATCCCAAAACCGCGTTACGAAAAGGCTCTCATGGGAGGTCTGGGTCCAAACAGGGCGGTGCCCACCCGGACCAGGGTGGCGCCCTCCGCAATGGCATCGGCGTAGTCGCCGCTCATGCCCATGGACAAACAATCCATCTCCGATTGATTATCTAATATTTTTTCCGTTATGTCAACATAAAGCTGATGAAGTTTTGAAAAATATTGCCTGTTATCTCCCTGATTATGGGAAATCGGGGGGATTGCCATCAATCCCCGCAGCCGCACATGGGAAAATTCCCTGGTCAGCTCCGCCAGGGCCGGCAGCGACCCGATGGAAACACCCCCCTTGCTTTCCTCTCCGGCCAGATTGACCTCCAGCAGGATATCCTGGCAAATCTGGAGCTTTTCCGCCTGGGCTTGAATGGCCCGCAGCAGCCGCTCCGAGTCCACCGAGTGAATCAGGTCCACCCGGCCCACCACCTGCTTCACTTTATTGGTCTGCAAATGGCCGATGAAATGGACCTGGGCCCCGGCGTAGGCCCCCTCCTCCAGATGGGCGGCCAGCTCCTGGACCCGGTTCTCTCCGCACACCCGGATTCCCGCGGCGATGGCCTGGCGGATGGTCTGGCCGGTCTGGGTCTTGGTGGCGGCGCACAGGGTAATCTCCTCCGGGCGGCGGCCCGCCTGAAGGGCCGCCTGGCGGATGTTTTCCAAAACAGTCTCTACGTGCTCGGCAATGGACATAGGGCAGTCTCCTCTCTTTATTACAGGGGCATATTGGGGTACAGCCCCACTGCGTTGACAATCACTTGATCTCCCGCCCGGAAGGCAGTCTTGCCGGCATTCACCGTGCGGACCACGTAAAAATCGCTGCCGGCCATGAGAATTTCCACCGGCTTGAACTCCGCCCGGCCGCCGGTAATCACATAGACGCCCATCCGCTCCTCCGGGCCGTCCTCCGTGCTGAAGGTCCACATCCGCAGGGCGGCCTTGGGCACCCGCAGGCCGCTCTGGCTTCGGAAGATCAGCTCGGCGGTCTGCTGGCGCAGCAGGGTGGTCTGGCTCAGATACCGGTCGCTGGAAAAGACCACGGCGCACCGGCCGTTCTCCTCCTGGCTGATCCGCTCCACCACCATGGGCACATCCTGGTTGAACTCCCCGGAGAAGCGCACCGTGGCGGTGCGGCCCTCCGTGAGCCGCTTGGCGGTATCCACAGGGAGGGCGGCGGCAAAATACCAGGTATTGGAGGTAATGAGTTTGCCGGGGACGCTGTCGGGGGCCCTGGTCCCCTGGCCGTCCAGCTGGTCCAGGGCGGAGGGGGTCAGGGACAGGACATTTTCGGCGGTCAGCAGGGTTTCATAGCCGTCCACCCGGGAGGAGAACACCCCGGAGACCGGGGCCGGCACCTGGGTGACCGCCCCGGAGGACTGGCTGCGCAGCTGGAAAATCTGCTGGGACAGCTGCGCGGCCCGGTCGGTCAAATCGGAGGCGGACAGGTTGTCCCCAAAGGTGTATTCCCGCTTGAGGACGGTGCTTTTCACCTGCATGACCTGCCGGTCCAGATGGGTGAAGCCGCCGCTGGCGGCGCAGGAACGCAACTGGGCCATGGAGGTGATAATTTCCTCATCCAGCTTGGCGGCGGAGAGGTACTCCCCCCCTCCGGCGGCGGCGGACTGCAAAAGCTCGATTTCCAGCTGGAGGCGCTGAATCTCCGCCTGGTCCTGCTGGGCCTTGGCGTTGCGGTAGACCCGGGCCACCACCTGGTTGGCCCCCACCTTCTCCCCCTCCTCCCGGCTCAGCTCCAGAATGCCGCTGTGTCCGGGCAGGACCAGCTCATCCCGGACGATGTACCCGTCCGCCGGGGCGCTGTCGTTTACGGTGAACTGATAGGCCAGGGTGGTGGAGAAGGGATTTTGAAAGGTATCCCAGGCGTAGTAGCCCAGGTACATCGTCAGCATAGCGGCGATTACCAGCATCACCAGGGTGGCCAGAGAGTTGCTTGTTTTCATGGGCGCTCCTTTGTCCGGGGGACATCTTCACCGCCCCCCGGACCGTCACCCCTCCTCCCCTGGATACAGGGAAATGGGATGCTCCGGAGTGATGGTGGAGATGGCGTGTTTGTAGATGAACTGCTGTTTTCCGTCGGTGTTGACCACCACGATAAAGGCGTCAAAGCCGGTGATGTACCCGCGGATCTGGAATCCGTTCATGAGGAAAACAGTGACGGCGCGGCGCTCCCGGCGCAGCTGGGTAAGGACGACTTCCTGCAAATTGTTGCTGGTCTTTGGCATAGGTGACACTCCTTTTTCTGTAATGTCCCTATACTAAGCCAAACCCTTGCGCGCAATCGGTCGAAAACCGTCGAGCTTTTACAAAATCTGGATTTTTATCCCAGGAAAACCAGTGGACAGCGGGATTTCGTCTGAACCAGGTCAGCTGCCGCTTGGCGTACTGCCGGGAGCGCAGCTTCAGCTCCTCCACGGCGGCGGGCAGACGCTCCGGACAGGCCGCCGCCGGGGCCAGCTCCTTATAGCCGATGGCCTGCATGGCGGTGCACCGGGGGGAGAGCCCGCTCTCCAGCAGGGTCCGGACCTCCTCCAGCAGTCCCCGCTCCAGCATCCGGTCCACCCGGCGGTCAATCCGGTCCCACAGGTCTGCCCGGTCCTGGAACCGCAGGCCGATATACAAAGCCTCATACCGGGGGGGGAGGGTCTGGGTCTCCCGGTTGTGCTGGGCAATGGTCCGGCCGGTGGAACGGTAGACCTCCAGCGCCCGGATAATCCGTTTGGCGTCGTTGGGGTGGAGCTTTCGGGCGCTGTCCGGGTCCACCCGGGCCAGCTCCGCCAGCATGGCCTCCCCGCCCTCTTGGGCAAACTGCTCCTCCAGCTCCCGGCGCAGGGGATTTTCGGGGGAAAAGGCCGCAAAGGTCCGGCCGGAGAGGAGAGAGTCGATATACAGCCCCGTCCCTCCCGCCAGGATGGGCAGCCTGCCCCGGGACAAAATATCCTCTATGCAGGGGACCGCCAGCTGCACATAGCGGGCCACGGAAAAATCCTCCTCCGGGTCCGCCACGTCCAGCATATGGTGGGGCACCCCCCGCATCTCGGACCGGGTGGGCTTGGCGGTGCCGATGTCCATGCGGCGGTAAATCTGCATGGAGTCGGCGGAGACTACCTCTCCATTATACATCAAAGCCAGCTCCACCGCCAGCCTTGTTTTTCCGGAGGCGGTGGGGCCCAGAATGGTCAGAATTTTTGGGGGCATCCCTACACCTCCTTCCTTACGGCGCCGGCGGTTCCATCCGCCAGGCGGTGGCGGCCTTCCGGGCGTTCCAGGCCAGCTGAAGCAGCCGGTCCAGAGCGGGCGCGAAGCCGTCGGGAATCTGGGGCTGATAGCCGTTGTGAAACAGCGGAACCTCTGTCCCGGCGAAGGGGAGGACGTTGTTGGCCTTGCTCTGAGTGACCGCGGCGCAGACCTGGTGGTACTGGCTGTCCAGGGCGACGGGGGCAATTTCCACGCCAAAATCGGGCAGCTCCAACAGGTCCAGCCGCAGCTCCGGGCTGGACAGAATCCGCTTCATAAAAGCCTTGTCGTCGGTTTTGATGGCGCGTTTCGCGGCGATCTCCGGGCAGTCGTAGCCGTCGGACAGAGACATCCGGGTGGTAATTTGCTTGATCCCCTGGACCATCATGCTCTCCGGCGCAATTTTGCAGGAAAAATGCCGTTCCAGGGTGATTTGAAAGGCGGCGGAGAAGGTATAAAAGGGTTTGTATTGGTTTGTTCCCGTGGCCAGCGCCTGGATCAGGACGGGCTCTCCCCGGTATTCCATGCGTAAAATACCGTCCCAGGCGTCCAGCATTCTGCCCCAGTAGTCCCCGCCGTGCTTTTTCGCGTAAGCGTATAAACAATCGTTCCAGCTCATATTATGCCCTCCCAAACTGCTTTTCCAGCTCTTTTCTGGTCAGCTCGATGGCCACAGGCCGGCCATGGGGACAATATTTCACCTGCCCGGACATCACCGCCTGGGCCACCCGCTCCAGCTCCTGGGGACTGGTTTTCCAGCCGCCCTTGATGGCCGCCTTGCAGGCCATGGTGTGCAGCAGCGCGTCCCGGGCTCCGGCGGGGTCCGCCCGGCCCGTGGCGAGCAGCATTCCCGCGATCTCCAAAAGGGCGCTCTCTACATCCGCCGGGTCCACGTCAAAGGGGGCCTGCCGGACAATCAGGGCTCCGGAGCCGAACTCTTCCACCCCGAAGCCGAACTCATCCAGCAGCTCCCGGTGCTCCAGCAGCACGGCCCCCTCCTCCGCCGGGGGATGCAGCACCGCCGGGGAGAGCAGGGTCTGTACCATGGGGGTGTAGCCCGCCGCCTTCAGGCGGTCGAAATTCAGCCGCTCGTGGGCGGCGTGCTTGTCGATCAGAAAGATTGTTTCCCCCTGCTCCACAATGATGTAGGTGTTCAGCACCTCTCCCGCCACCCGCCAGGGGGGCTCGCAGTTCGGTTCCGGTTCCGGCAGCGGTTTGGGTTTTGGCTGGGGCTTTGGCAGCGGCTTTGGTTCCGGCTCCGGCTCTGGCTCCGGGGGCGTGATGTTCACCGGCGGGCGGGGCCGGGGCGCAGGAGGCGCGGGCGAAGCGGGCCGGACCGGCTGGACCGGGGCCCGCAGCTGTTCGATGGCGGTCTGCTGCAAGCTGTTGTCCCCCCCGTGGACCCGTAAGGGCATGGGCTGGGGCTGCTGGGGCTTGGGGACCGGGGCCTTCAGCTGGACGGCGGGGCGGGTCCTGTCCCTGTCCAGAGCGGCCAGCACCCCGTGGTACACCGTGTCAAATACCTGCCGGTCGCTGCCGAACTTCACCTCCGTTTTGGCCGGGTGGACGTTCACATCCACGGCGGACAGCTTTGTCTGGAGATGCAGCACACAGCCGGGGAATTTGCCCACCATTTTCTGGTTGGCGTAAGCCTCCTCCAAGGCGGCCATCATCAGCCGGGACTTAATCAGCCGCCCGTTGACGAAAAAGAACTGGTAGTTCCGGCTGGCCCGGCAGCAGGCGGGCAGGGAGACGAAGCCGGAGACCTCCATTCCCTCCCCGGAGCCCTTCACCTCAGTAAAGCCCAAAGCCAGCTCCCGGCCCAGCACCGCGTAGATGGCGGACTGCAATTTGCCGTCCCCGGGGGTAAGCAGCTCCTGCTTTCCGTCCCGGAGGAATTTTATGGACACCTCCGGATGGCTCAGGGCCACCCGCTGGACCACGGCGAACACCGCCGCCCCCTCCGCCGCGTCCCGCTTCATGAACTTCAGCCGGGCGGGGGTGTTGAAAAACAGGTCCCGGACCACAATGGTGGTCCCCAGGGGACAGCCCGCCTCCTCCACCGCCCCCGGAACGCCCCCTTCCAGGGACATGGACGCGCCCAGGGGGGCCTCCAGAGGGCGGGACAGGGCGGTAATCCGGGAGACGGCGGCGATGGCGGCCAGGGCCTCCCCCCGGAAGCCCAGGGTGCCGATGGCCTCCAGGTCGGATTCGGTTTTCAGCTTGCTGGTGGCGTGGCGCAGGAAGGCGGTGGGCAGCTCCTCGGCGGGGATGCCCTTTCCGTCGTCGGTGACCCGGAGGAAGGTCATGCCCCCGTGGGAGATTTCCACTGTGACGGCAGTGGCCCCCGCGTCAATGGCGTTTTCCATCAGCTCCTTGGCCACGGAGGCCGGGCGTTCGACTACTTCTCCGGCGGCAATTAGATTGGCTACGTGGGGATCTAGGACTTGGATTACGGACAAGTCTCCTCCTCCTCTCTGATGACGGTCCAAACGCCATCCTGCCGTTCCAGGGAGACGACGAGGTGTAAATCGGTGATAACTCCTTCCTCACTGCTGGACACCTTGAATGAAATCTCACCTGCTCTGGGAGCGGTTTCAATCAGCACCGTGCCCGGCACACCTGCATCCCGATAATAGTTGAGGGCCGCTACATGGGCGGCAATCAGCTCGTCGTGTTCGAGGTCCTGCGGCAGACCGAATTCCAGTCCGGAAGAAGCTGCGGCAGGCTCCTCTGGTTCGAAAGAAGCAGCGGCAGGTTCCCCCTGAGACCCGCAGGCGGTGAGCAGCAGACACAGGACCAACAGAAGAAACATTTTTGTAGTTTTCATGGGGTAACTCCTTTCACATCTCAAAGCTTGTACTGCAAAGATTCCGGGTCCACAAAAGCCCGCTTGGGGCGCTCCGGGTCCAGAAAGACCGTTGGCCGCTGGCTGTCCGGGGCGGGTTCTCTCCAGAGAAGCTCACTTCGGATTTGATACGTTACGCCCTCCCAGTTGTAGGAGCATCGGACGCTCCAGGGATGGCTTTTGCGGTAGAAGCTTTGATTGAAGCGGATGAACGGGTGTTTCTGAATCTGGAGAAGGGTTCCAGGGACGGATCGGCCCTCCGCCTGGAGACGGGCGGCTGTGCGGCTGTACCAGTGGGCGGACAGTGCCAAAATGCTGCCCGCAATCAGGAGCAGTACGCCAAGCGGCAGAAAATCCCTGGCGTCACCGTTGCGGGTGGGGATGGAAATGACGAACGATAAGAGGCCTATGAGGGTAAAGGCGGCTCCCAGGGCCAGGAAAACCCAGGCGAGAATCATGCGGCGTGTGCGGGGTGGTTTCATTGTAATACCTTCTTTCTGCGGGGGAAAGGCCCCCTCACCCCAAATCTTCCTTCAATTCCCCCAGGAAATTCAGCGCCTGGAGGGGCGTGAGGGTATTCACATCGGTCATGCGCAGCTTTTTCAGCACCGTCTCTCCCCCCAGGTCCCCCAGGGAAATCTGCTCCTCCCGGGGCGTCTCCCGGACCGGCTTTCCGGCCTCCCCGGACTCCAGCTCCGCCAGGATATCCCGGGCCCGCTTGATGACCTTCTCCGGCACCCCGGCCAGCTTGGCCACCTCGATGCCGTAGCTCTGGTCCGCCCCGCCCCGGACGATTTTCCGGAGAAAAATAATGTCGTCCTTCTTCTTTTTCGCGGCAATGTTATAGTTCTTCACCCCGGCAATCTCCCCCTCCAGGGCGGTCAGCTCATGGTAATGGGTGGCGAACAGGGTCTTGGCCCCCACCCGCCTCTTGTCCGCGCAGCACTCCAGCACCGCTCTGGCAATCGCCATGCCGTCATAGGTGGAGGTTCCCCGGCCGATCTCGTCCAGAATCAGCAGGGAGCGGCTGGTGGCGTTTTTCAGCAGCGCCGCCACCTCGGTCATTTCCACCATGAAGGTGGACTGTCCCGCCGCCAGGTCGTCACTGGCGCCGATGCGGGTGAACACCCGGTCCACCACCCCGATGCGGGCGGAGCGGGCGGGCACAAAGGACCCCATCTGCGCCATCAGCACAATCAGGGCCACCTGCCGCATGTAGGTGGACTTGCCCGCCATGTTGGGGCCGGTGATGATGGCGCACAGCTCCCCGCCCCCGTCCATGTGGGTGTCGTTGGGGACGAAGGGGGAGCCCTTGAGCATTTTTTCCACCACCGGATGCCGGCCCTCCACAATGTTCAGCACATTGGAGTTATCCACCACCGGCATACAGTAATTCTGCTCCACCGCCACCACGGCGAAGGAGTTCAGCGCGTCGATCTGGGCCACGGCGGCGGCGGAGCGCTGAATTTCCGCCACGTGCCTGCACACCTGGTCCCGCAGCTTGCAGAACAGCTGATATTCCAAAGCCACCACCTGGTCCTGGGCGGAGAGGATGGTGTGCTCCAGCTCTTTTAATTCCTGGGAAATATACCGCTCGGCGTTGGTGGTGGTCTGGCGGCGGACCCAGTCCCCAGGGACCAGATGGGCCTGGGACTTGGCCACCTCAATGTAGTAGCCGAACACCTTGTTGAAGCCAACCTTGAGGTTTTTGATGCCCGACTGTTCCTTCGTCCCCTTCTCCAGATCCACGATCATGTCGCCCCCGTGGGCGATGATGTTGCGCAGCCGGTCCACCTCCGGGTCAAAGCCGTCCCGGATGAATTTGCCCTCCCGGACGGAGAAGGGGGGCTCGTCCACCAGGCCCTGCATCAGCTGCTCCCGGAGCTGGGGCAGATCGTCCAGCTGCTCCCGGAGGGTCTGGAGCAGGGCGCTTTTGGCCCCCGCCAGCAGCTCCCGCAGCCAGGGGAGCTTCCCCAGTCCTGCCGCCAGGGCGGCCAGGTCCCGGCCTCCGGCGGTGCCGTAGACCACCCGTCCAATGAGCCGCTCCAGGTCGGTCACATCCCGCAGGGCAATGGCCAGCTCCTGCCGGGTGACGCTGTTTTCCACCAGATCGCTGACCGCCTGCTGCCGCCGGGCAATCTGCACCGGGGAGAGCAGGGGCCGCTCCATCCATCCCCGCATCAGCCGCCCGCCCATGGCGGTTTTGGTCCGGTCCAGCACCCACAGCAGAGAGCCCTTTTTCTCCTTGGAGCGCAGGGTCTGGCTCAGCTCCAGATTCCGCCGGGCGGTCAGGTCCAGCTCCATGTACTGCCCCGCCGTGTAGCAGCGGAAGGCGGAGATGTGGCTCAAATCGGTCTTTTGGGTGTCATATAAGTAGGCCAGCAGTCCCCCGGCGGCCTGGACGACGGCCCGGCCGTCCTCGGGCAGGGTGTCCAGCCCCGTTTGAAACTGCTTGTACACCAGGGCCTGGGCCGCGTCATACTGAAAGGAGTCCTCGCTCCCCGTCTGGCTGGAGCAGTTCAGCTTCTCCTGCAAAAAGTCCGTCAATCCCGGCAGGGCCCGGGCGCTCCGGGACAGCACCGCCTCCCTGGGGGAGAACCGGCCCAGCTCGTTGCACAGGTGGTCGAAGCCGTCGGGGCCGGCGGAAAAGGAGGTGGCGAAAATTTCCCCGGTGGACAGGTCTCCGAAGCACAGGCCCGTGGAGTGGGAGTCGGCGCAGATGGCGCACAGGAAGTTATTTTTCCCCTCCTCCAGCATAGAGGCGGAGATGACGGTGCCGGGGGTGACCACCCGGATGATGTCCCGGTCCACCAGGCCCTTGGCGGCGGCGGGGTCCTCGGTCTGCTCGCAGATGGCCACTTTATAGCCCTTGGCAATCAGCCGGGCAATGTACCCCTCGCTGGAGTGGTAGGGCACGCCGCACATGGGGGTGCGCTCCTCCGGGGGCTTGTTCCGGTCCCGGGTGGTGAGGGTGAGGTCCAGCTCCTTGGACACCAGCTTCGCGTCCTCCTGGAACATCTCGTAAAAATCGCCCAGGCGGAAAAAGAGGATGGAGTCCGGATTGCGCTGCTTCATCTCGCGGTACTGCTTCATCATGGGGGTGGTGTCTGCCATAATGCTTCTGCCTCTCTTTTTATTGTTCTCCAAACAGGGACCAGGTGTTTGCCCCGGTGATCTTCACCGGTACAAACTGCCCAATCAGATCCTCCGGGCCGTTGAGCCGGACCAGCCGGTTCCCCGGGGTCCGGGCGGTGAGGGCCCATTCCCCGTCGTCACACCGGCCGTCCACCAGACACCGCTGCACGCTTCCGATATAGGCGGCGTGCTTTTGGGCGGAAATCCGGTTTTGCAGCTCCACCAGCCGGTTGAAATTTTTTAGCTTCTCCTCCCGGGGCATGGGGTCCTCCAGCCGGGCGGCGGGGGTCCCGGGCCGGGGGGAGTAGAGAAACGTAAACAGCGCGTCGAACCGGACCTCCTCCAGCAGGGTCAGGGTCTCCTCAAATTCCGGGGTGGTCTCCCCCGGAAAGCCCACAATCACATCGGAGGTCAGCACAATATCCGGAATCAGCGCCCGCAGCCGGCGGATTTCGTCCAGATACTGGGCCCGGTCATAGTGCCGGTTCATGGCCTTCAGCACCCGGTCGTTCCCCGCCTGGAAGGGCAGGTGGAGCACCGGGGCAATCTTTTCGCACCGGGCCATGGTCTCAAACAGCTTCTGAGTGGCGTCCTTGGGGTGGGAGGTCATAAACCGGATCAGAAAATCCCCGGGGACGGCGTTGATCTGCTCCAGCAGGTCCGCGAACTCCAGGGGCGTTTCCAGGTCCTTCCCATAGGAATTCACATTCTGTCCCAGCAGGGTGATGTCCCGGCAGCCGTTCTGGGCCAGCTCCCGGACCTCGGCCAAAATGTCCTCCGGCCGGCGGGACCGCTCCCGGCCCCGGACGTAGGGCACGATGCAGTAGGAGCAGAAGTTGTTGCACCCGTACATGACCGACACCCAGGCTTTTACCGGGTCCTGCCGGACCATGGGGATGCCCTCGGCGATCGATCCGGGCTCGTCGGCGACCTCGAAAATCCGGCCCCGGCGGGTGAGCAGGGCATGGATAAACTCCGGAAACCGCCACAGGGCCTGGGGGCCGAACACCAGGTCCACGTGCCGGAAGGATTTTTTTATTTTCTCCGCCGCCTCCGGCTCCTGGGCCATGCAGCCGCACAGGCAGATGAGCTGCTCCGGCCGGCGGCGCTTGGTGTGGACCAGCGCCCCCACGGTGCCCAGCACCTTGCGCTCGGCGTGGTCCCGGATGGCGCAGGTGTTGATAACGATGATCCTGGCCTGCTCCGGGTCGGCGGTGAAGCCGAAGCCCATTTGGGCCAGATAGCCCCGCAGGCGCTCGGAGTCGGCCTCGTTCTGCTGGCAGCCGTAGGTCTGGACCAGGGCCAGGGGGGGTGCGTCCAGGCTCTGCTGGAGCCGGGCGATTTGGCGGCACAGATCGTTCTGGCGCTGAATTTCCTCCGGAGAAATCCGGGTGGCGGTTTGATTGGGCATAAGTGCAACTCCCTGCATTTTAAAAGATAGAATTGGTCTGAAACGGATAGTTCTATTGTACCCTTTTCAGAAAACGATGTCAATTCCCGGCTGCAGTGCCTGGAGAAACGGACAAAAGCAGCGCCTCCCCGGCAGGGGAGGCGCTGCTTTTACAGACAGTCCAGCAGTCCGCTGGCGCCGATCCGGTCGGCTCCCGCGTCCAAAAAGGACTGAGCCTGCTCCAGAGTCTTGATGCCGCCGGCGGCCTTCAGCCGCACCCCGGGGGCCAGCTGCTGGCGGAACAGGGCCGCGTCGGTGAGGGTGGCTCCGCCGGTGGAAAAGCCGGTGGAGGTTTTCAGGAAATCCGCTCCGGACATGGACACCACCCGGCACATATTGATTTTTTCCTCCCGGGTCAGCAGGCAGGCCTCCACGATTACTTTCAGAATCCGGCCCTTGCAGGAGGCCTTGACCGCCTTGATCTCGGACACCACCCCTTCCCAGTCGCCGTCCTTCACCAGCCCCAGGTTGACCACCATGTCGATCTCGTCCGCCCCGTTGCGGATGGCGTCCTCTGTCTCAAATACCTTGACCTCCGGGGTGGAGTAGCCGTTGGGGAAGCCCACCACCGTGCAGAGCTTCAGGCGGCTGCCCACATAGTCCGCCGCCCGCTTCACATACCGGGGCGGGATGCAGACGGTGGCGGTGTTGTGGGCAAGGGCCTGGTCGCAGGCGGTTTTAACCTGCTCCCAGGTAGCGCAGGGGGAAAGAATGGTGTGGTCCACATGGCGCAGAAGCTGCGGAATATCCATAAAAACATCGCTCCCATTTTTTAGTTTAGTGAACCCATTTTATAGGAGAACCGCCTATCTGTCCACCTATAGATTGGACAAAATTAACAGGGGAATACGGGAATTTTCATTGACATTTGCCCATAAAGCAGTAAACTATAGGAAGCCCATTGTGAAGGAGAACCGCACATGAGACGAAATGGAATTATAATCTGCCTGTGCCTGCTGCTGGCGGGCTGCGCCCCCTCCCCCGCTCCGGCGGATTCGCCCCCGGCCCCGGCCGTTGCCTTCACCGACGCCCTGGGCCGGGAGGTCACCGTTCAGAAGGCGGACCGGGTGGCCGCCATGCTGGGCAGCTTCGCGGATATCTGGCTGCTGGCCGGCGGGGAGGACTCCCTGGCGGCGGCGGCGGACGACGCCTGGACCAGCTTCGGCTTGACTCTGGAGATCCAGAATATCGGCACCACCTCCGAGCCCAGCCTGGAGCTGCTGGCCTCCGCCCGGCCGGACCTGATATTGGCCAGCGTCAACACTGCCTCCAACGTGGAGCTGCTGGATCAGTTTGAACAGGCCGGGTGGACGGTGGCCTACTTTAAGGTGACCAATTTTCAGGATTATCTGCATATGCTGGACATCTGCACCCAGATCACCGGCCGGCCGGACCGCTACCAGACCTACGGCCAGGCCCTCCAGGACCAGGTGGACCGGGCGGTGGAGCGGGCGGACGGCTCCCGGCCCACGGTGCTCTATATCCGCTCCACCGGCAGCAGCTGCAAGGTGAAAAACAGCAAAAACAGCGTACTGGGGGAAATGATGGCCGACCTGGGGTGCGTCAACATCGCCGACAGCGAAACCGGCCTGCTGGAGCAGCTGAGTCTGGAGGTCATTCTGGAGCAGGATCCGGACTTTATTTTCGCCGTCCTCCAGGGGGCCGACCCCACCGTGGCCCGGGGGCGGCTGGAGGAGGCCCTGCTGTCCAACCCGGCCTGGCAGACCCTGACGGCGGTGAAGGAGGGCCGGTTCCATATACTGGACAACCGCCTTTATAACCTGAAGCCAAACGAGCGCTGGGGGGACGCCTATGAACAGCTGGCCCAGATCCTGTACCCATAAGCTGCTTTTCCTGCTGGCCCTGGCGGTGCTGGCGGCAGTTCTGAGCCTGTGCGTGGGCCCGGTCACCGTCTCCCTCTTCGCCCGGGACAGCCTGAGCCGCTATATCATCGGCTATGTGCGCCTGCCCCGGACCCTGGCCTGCCTGCTGGCGGGGATGGCCCTGGCGGTGTCCGGAGCCATCATCCAGAGTGTGCTGGCCAATCCCCTGGCGGCCCCCAATATCATTGGGGTCAATTCCGGCGCGGGGCTGATGGTGGCCCTGGTGTGCGCCGTGGCCCCCCAGTACCCGTTTTTAACGCCCGTCGCGGCCTTTTTAGGGGCACTGGCGGGGGTGCTGCTGGTGCTGGCTCTGGCTCAGCGGACCGGGGCGGCCAAGCTCACGGTGGTGCTGGCGGGGGTGGCCGTGTCCAGCATCTTCGGGGCGGGCATCGACGCGGTGGTGACCTTCTTCCCCGACGCCCTGAACGGCTATTCGGACTTTCGCATCGGCGGGCTGTCCAATTTGACCCTGGCAAAGCTGAACCCCGCCGGATTCATCATCCTGGCGGGGGTGGGCTGCGCTCTGCTGGCGGCGGGGGAGCTGGACATTCTGGCCCTGGGCGGGGACACCGCCCAGAGTCTGGGCCTGCGGGTGAAGCGGTGGCGGCTGCTGCTGCTGGGAACGGCGGCGGCGCTGGCCGGGGCGGCGGTAAGCTTTTCGGGGCTTTTGGGCTTTGTGGGGCTGATTGTCCCCCATATGGCCCGGCGCTATGTGGGGGAGGAGAGCCGTCCTCTGCTGGCGGCCTGCGCCCTGGGGGGCGCGGCGCTGCTCACCCTGTGCGACCTGCTGGGCCGGACCCTGTTCGCCCCCTACGAGGTGCCTGTGGGCATTGTGCTGTCCGTGGCGGGAGGCCCCTTCTTTTTGTGGCTGCTCCTGCGCCAGAGAGGAGGCCGGAGCCGTGATTGAGCTGAAGCAATGCGCCGCGGGCTACCCGGGCCGGCGGGTGCTGGAGGGGGTGGACCTGGTTCTCCCCGACGGGCAGATCACCGTGCTGGCCGGTCCCAACGCCAGCGGAAAAACCACCCTGCTGCGGACCATTCTGGGCCTGGAACCGCTTCTGGAGGGGGATATTGTGGTGGACGGCTGCCTCCAGGGGGCGCTCTCCCCCAGGGAGCTGGCCTTACGGGCGTCTTACCTGCCCCAGTCCCGGCCCGTGCCCAACATCACCGGGGGGCGGATGGTTCTCCACGGCCGGTTCCCCCACCTGTCCTATCCCCGGCGCTACCGGCCCCAGGACCTGCAAATCGCCCGGGAGGCCCTCCGGGAAGCGGGGGCGGAGGGGCTGGAGGGGCGGCTTATGCCGGCACTGTCCGGGGGGCAGCGGCAGCAGGTCTATCTGGCCATGCTCCTGGCCCAGCAGACCCAGAACGTCCTGCTGGACGAGCCCACCGCCTATCTGGATGTGGCCCACCAGTTCCGGCTGCTCTCCTGCGCCCGGCGGCTGGCGGACCGGGGGCGGGCGGTGGTGCTGGTCCTTCACGATTTGTGTCAGGCCCTGCGCTGGGCGGACCGGCTGGCGGTGCTGGACGGGGGGCGGCTGCAAATGGCGGACAGCCCGGAGAAAGTTTTTGCGTCCGGCGTTCTGAACCGGGTCTTTGGGGTGGAGGTCCGCCGCTTCCAGACCCCTAACGGCTGGCAGTATTACTGCGAAGAGAGAAGGCCGCCGTCTCCCCAATGACAATGACCGCCGGGGGTTTTGTGTCCCGGGCCAGATCCGAAATATTTTCCAGACACCCCCGTACTGCCGTGCCGTCTCCGGAGACCACGGCGGCGGGGGTATCCTTTGCCTTCCCGGCCTCCAGCAGTCGCCGGGCGATCTGGGGCAGGTGCTTCAGGCCCATTAAAATCACCAGCGTCCCCTCCAGTCCCGCCAGCCGGTCCAGCTGCTCCGGCAGGCCCTGGACGGTGTGGCCGGTGAGGACGTGAAAGCTGCGGCTGATCTCCCGGTGGGTCACCGGAATGCCCGCCGCCGCCGGGACGGCGATGGCCGACGAAACCCCCGGCACCACCTCAAAGGGGATCCCCGCCCGCTGGAGGGCAAGGGCCTCCTCCCCTCCCCGGCCAAATACAAAGGGGTCCCCGCCCTTTAGCCGGGCCACCCGCAGCCCCCGCCGGGCTAGGCCGATGAGAGCTTGACAGATTTCCTCCTGGGAGGGGGAGGGCCGCCCTGCCCGCTTGCCCATAGGGAACCGCTGCGCCCCTTCCGGGACGAAATCCAGCAGGGCCGGGTCAATTAAATCGTCATACACCACCGCCTGGCAGCTCTGCAAGCGGCTCAGGCCCCGGAGGGTGAGCAGGTCCGCCTCCCCGCAGCCCGCGCCGATGAGAAAGACCCGACCGGTGTGCAGATCCTGGGCTAACCGCTCCGTACTGGGGCGGACATCCTGGGCGGGGTCCAGGCTCTGGGGCAGACAGCCCTCCAGAAAGCCCCGCAGATAGGCGGCGGCGGCGGGATTTGTGCCGGCGGTGGAGATGCCCACGCAGACCCTCCCCCGCCGGACCAGGGCCGGGAATAAAAACGTGGAGTCCTCCCGGCTGGTGGCGGAGTTGACAGGTATCTCCCTCTCCCGGCACTGGCGGCAGATTTCCCGGTTCAGGGCCCGGTCGTCCGTGGCGGCAATCACAAAGTCCGCCCTCTCCAGATCGCCGGGGATATAGGGCCGGTCAATGACGGCCACCTCCGCCCCGAAGGGGAGCAGGGCCCGTTTTTTTCGGTTGGCCACGGCGCCGTTGCCCACAATGACCACCCGCTTGTTGGAGATTTCCGCGAAAAAAGGGAAGTATCCCATTAAAATTCCTCCGCTTTGTTAAGAATAAGGCGCCATACGGACTCTGCCGTATGACGCCTTGGGATTATTCAGAGTCCTTGGGTTCCTCCGGTCCGTCCGGCTCCCCGGGCGCGGCGTCCTGGGGCTCCTCCGCCGGGGGCGCGGGGGGAAGAATTTCCTCGCTGGTCATATGAATGAACTGGGCGGGGGGCTCGATGCCGCCCTCCAGCCGGGGCTTGGCGTTGGTGGAGGCGTAGGCGTTTTCCACCAGAGCCGGGTCCCGGCCCTCGATGATGGCCACCATCTCGCCGCCGGTTATGGTCTCCTTCTCCAGCAGATAGGCCACCACCTTGTCCATATCCTCCCGGTTCTCCTCGATGACCGTCACCGCCTGCCGGTAGCAGGAATCCAGGATGGTCTTGACCTCCTTGTCCATCAGGGCCGCCGTGTCCTGGGCGCAGTCCAGGCCGTAGCCCCCGTCCAGATACTGATTCCGGGGGGAGCCCAGGGCCATCATGCCCACCTGGTCGCTCATGCCGAACATGGCCACCATGTTCCGGGCGATGCCCGTGGCCTCCTGGATGTCCTGGGAGGCGCCGTTGGTCATGGTGTTCATCACCACCTGCTCCGCCGCCCGGCCGCCCATGGACACCATGATCTTGGCCATCAGCTCGTCCTTGGTGCGCAGATTTGTCTTGTCCTCCTCGGGCATCAGCAGGGTGTAGCCCAAGGAGCCCTCTGTGTGGGGGACGATGGTGATTTTCTGCACCGGTTCGGCGTTTTTCTGCTTCCAGGCCACCATGGCGTGGCCCACCTCGTGGTAGGCCACCAGTTTTTTCTCAAACTCCGTGAGCACGGAATTTTTCTTCTCGCTGCCGGCGATGACAAACTCGAAGGAGGCCAGCAGGTCCTCCTGGGTCACCAGCCGCCGCCCGTGGCGCACCGCCCGGAGGGCGGCCTCGTTGACCAGATTGGCCAGATCCGCGCCCACGGTGCCGGCGGTAGCCAGGGCGATTTTCTTCAAATCCACGTCCTCCGCCAGCTTGATTTTCCGGGTGTGGACCTGGAGGGTGGACAGCCGGCCGGCCAGGTTGGGCCGGTCGATGGTAATCCGCCGGTCGAAGCGGCCGGGGCGCAGCAGGGCCTTGTCCAGCACCTCGGGCCGGTTGGTGGCCCCCAGGACGATCACGCCCTTGCCCGGGTCGAAGCCGTCCAGCTCCGCCAGCAGCTGGTTCAGAGTCTGTTCCCGCTCGTCATTGCCGCCCATGCGGTTGTCACGGGATTTGCCGATGGTGTCGATCTCGTCAATGAAGATGATGCAGGGGGCCATTTTGCTGGCCTCCTGGAACAGGTTCCGGACCCGGGACGCGCCCACGCCCACGAACATCTCCACGAAATCGGAGCCGGAGATGGAGAAGAAGGGGACTCCCGCTTCTCCGGCCACGGCCTTGGCCAGCAGGGTCTTGCCGGTGCCCGGAGGGCCCACCAGCAGCGCGCCCTTGGGCAGCTTTGCGCCGATTTCCGTGTACTTTTGGGGGTTGTGCAGGATGTCGATAATCTCCTGCAGGGATTCCTTGGCCTCGTCCTGCCCGGCCACGTCCTGGAAGGTCACGCCGGTCTTTTTCTCCACATAAACCTTGGCGTTGGCCTTGCCGACTCCGCCGATGCCGCCGATCCCGCCCATGCCTCCCTTGCCGCCGATGCCCCGGAAGAGGAAAATCGTCACGCCCAGAATCAGAAGCATGGGCAGCACGTAGCTCAGCAGCAGGGTAATCATATAGGCGGAGGGGTCCGCCGGCTCGGTGGAGCCGGTGACGTCGTGGTCAATCAAGAGCTGCATCAGCTCAAAATCCTCCACGCCGGCCAGGGGGATGGTGACGTACTTCACCTCCTGGGGGGCGCTGGGGGCGGGCAGAAGGGCGTTCATCAGGTTCTGGGTCTGCTGCTGCTCCTCCGGCAGCTCGTAGGTGAAGCCCTCCCGCAGGGTGAAGGTGTACTTGCCGCTCTCAAAGTCCACGGTGTCCACCGCGCCCTCCTCCACCATCTGGCGGAACTCGGTGTAGGGGACCTCGACCACGCTGGCGTTTTCGTAGGAGGAGGTGCAGCCGCGCACCAGGATGGTGGCCACCAGGGCCCACAGGATCAGCTGGGCCAGGCCGAAGAGATTGCGTTTTTTGTTGTTTTTATCCGGTTTCAAAGGAGTACCCTCCTGTTCTTTTTAATACAGCAAAGCACATCATACCATATTCCCCAGGGAAAAA
>Ga0073906_1001832_pt1 | contig 30921 bp, 30 predicted proteins | sample Inofromicrocosms_FD_65485 | JGI IMG/M metagenome (GOLD analysis project Ga0073906, IMG submission 65485) | Mouse cecum microbial communities from Vienna, Austria - Inoculum for glucosamine and mucus D2O microcosms | ecosystem: Host-associated > Mammals > Digestive system > Large intestine >...
AAGGCGGCGGGGGCAAGGACCCCCGCCGCGTCAAAATGTGCCACAAATGTGGCTCAACTGGTGATGGAACGGTGGCTCAATGGTTGGTGGAATCAGTGCTCACCTAGGCTGCAATACGCATTTGATAGTGGCAGCCATCGGCAATGCTTGAACAAACGGAAAATGATGCTGCCTTCTGAGGATTCTGATACAAGGCCAATAACATTTGCACATCACGTGCAGCACTCATATACCAATTCGTTGGAGAGAGGAGGCGACATTGTCGCTGAAACCGTGACAGAGGCTGCTAGACAAGGAGTGGCTGATGACGCAACGGCGAAAGGGGACGGAGCAGCTCTTGCGATAAATCAACGGCTCCCTGGGAAGATGTTTCTTCCCAGGGAGCCGTTGATTCGTCTCATCACGAATCTGAAGGCTGGTCAAACAAAAACACCGCATTCCCGCCGCAGAGGACGTCACAAAAGATCTGGATAGAGGAAGCGGAGCGCATCTGGCTTGCTGACAAAGAAGTATGATCGAAGAGCGCTCCTTCCTATGGCACGTTAGGGGCATCCATCTGCAACATCGAACCGATATCACAAACAACACCTCCGTCCATGCGAAAGAGCGAACAAAAGCTGATGAGGGTTCCGGGCATCACAGCTAAACCCGCCAGGAGATCACCAGCCACAACGCCCTAACACATAAGGAAGAAGGCCATTGAGAATGAATCATATATCCAACAATACACAATATAGTATTATTCCTATATAGCTTTGATAGTCGTGATTGAAGAACATGCTGCATCATAAGCTTCTTTTTCCAGTTTTATAGCGTCGAGAAATTGCTTTGCAGAATTTTTGACAACTTCAGTAAAGCTCTCTGTATCGAAGTTGTCTGCGCCCTCACACGAGACGCATATTTCGTTTATATCAAGAGTTTCCCTGTGGCGTACGATTTCATCGACAAGATTGCCAATATTGGGGTTGTCTGTATTTAATGCAATATCTATGCCAGGCATTAGAGTTACGATGACTTCGCTATTCTCCATATTTTACCAATCTCCTTCGTACGGCTTCCTTACCGCCATCTAATATCAACGAAGCATTTTCCAGCATATCCTCATGTTCCAAAGCCCCGTGCTTGTAGGTGAAACTCCCATCATTGTTTTGAGTGGCAAGAATGATATTATCGGCGTCCGCATTAATAACTATATTTGCATCGTGCGTTACGACGATCACCTGTCGTGTTTTCTTCAGCTTCATGAACCATCGTTTAATCTCGCCATATATAGTCTGATTGTCGACGTTGTCCTCTGGCTGGTCGATAAACAGCGGATTTCTGGTCTCCTGATGAACTATATACTCAATTAGGATATTTGTTTGAGTGCCGGGTGAAAGAGTCGAGATGTCCTCATACTTTCCGTTGTCACGCAGATAGTTAATCGACAAGCGTTCTTCATATTGCAAGTTATAGTCCGATAACGCACTATACAGGGTCTCGGAACTAAAGCCTTGCTTATAACAATTCTTGTCAAAGCAAAACCTCTGGATATAAGCCCATAAATTGGAGCGGCTGCAGGATCCAACATCTCTTGATGAAATCTGCGAGGACATGAGCCTAACCATGTAATCTAGGGGATGCTCTACATCAAGTTCTCGTTTGAACAGAAAGGCTCTTTCTCGCTCGCCGCGTGCGTAGTATGGTTTTTCGTAATGTGACTGAAATTCCTTGCAAACGGCCACAAGGGCGTTGACCAGCGCAACCCTCTTGCGATACCCCACACACTTCTCTTCGAAAATACCCTTAAAAAGCTCTATGGCTTCAAGACGATCTTTTTGAGCCTTGCTAATGCTTGCCTTCTTCTGTTTGAACGTATCGGTTATGGTGTTGAAGAGATAGTCGCCTTCCAAATAGCGAGTTCTTGCAGCGTAAGCACGCTCGCATACTACAGAGCACAGGTTTTCTATTGCCCCCTTTACTTCTTTATCATCGCGAAGAAACGAGGGAATCTTGGGATTTATTGCTTTTCTGAGAGCCGCAGTTGTGCTCTCATATGAATAATCAGCAAGTTTTGCCTCTACTTTCTTTTTATTTTTATCGAGGATGTTGATGTTGAGCGCATCTTTGTTGTCAAGGACGTACTTTTCAACGAAGCCCTCCAAATTGCCGAGTTCGGTTGTTTGAAAGTCGTCCAATAACGCCTCGAATGCCTCTTCGTTGTTGCGTCTGATTGCGGAGACTTCGATCTTTTCTATATTCAAGAAAGCTGAAGAGAAGTAATTTTCGAGCTCGGTATTGAACTCATCGCCTTGCTTTTCGAACAACTTCGCGATATAGCTTTGATTGTAGTAATCGAAGCGGAATTGCCCTGGGCTTATGATGACTCCGCTCATGCTCTTAAGATTTACCTGGAATTGTTTAATAAAATCGGCCCGAATCTTTTCTAGCCGATCGTCCGATTGCCCTAGATAATTAGCCAACGAGTCTAAGAGCACCGACTTTCCGCTACCCCTACCTCCAATAATCGCGTTGAGGCGCGGTGTAAGTTCTATCCTTTGATCTTCGAATAGAACCGTACCAATATAGCTCCCAAGTTCGACGCTTTCGGTACAGTATTGTTCGCGGGTTATTCTAGAGATCTCACTTCCCGCCATCTTCAGCCCATTGAAGTTGGGGAGGGAGTTGAAATATTGGCACGGATTATCAAGATACTGCCTGAGTTTATTGAAGTCCTTCGAGTCGGAAAATGCGACGATAGACACTCTCTCTCCGCAGTCCATGTCGCGTAAGAAGTCTGACGCATGATGTATCTGCCTTGTTCCGCTCGACTCCCAGAAGCAGAAAAACTGGTCGAGGTATTTCTTCATTTCGCCTCTGCGTTCGGCATCTTCCATCGCATGCCATTCCGCATCGATATCCCTGTTTGCTTGCTTCAGCGCGTGAGGGCTGAGAACAAACTGTACGTTAAAACTGATGAGCTTATCGAGCAATTCGTGAATGTATATAGGCTTCTCAGTTTTTTGCACACCAATATGATTCTCTTCCACGAACTTATTTATCCCTTTTGACAGTTTCTCAATTTTATCTATATCGTCCGCGGCATCAAAATAGGCAACAATATGCTTGCTGTCTTTCTTCTCGCCATTGGGAAATAGGCAAACATCGATTTCTACGCCAGGCAGGAGAACGAATCTACTGTCTCTACTGATGAATTCCTTGTACAGATCGAAGCAAATCTGGTTATGGTCGGTGAAAGAGATCATCTCAAGATCTTCATATCCATCGAGAACTTCAAGAAGAGACGTTACGTAATCCGGAATGCTCAGTTTCTTCAGTTCTTTGTCTGCAGAGAAACATTGATTGGAATGGATATGGAGCTCCCATATCTTACCTTTAGTGCAGATACAGTTTCTGTCTTGAATCATAAATGGTTGCTCCTAAAAACTAGTTGCAGCATACGTCGTTCTTGTTCTGTAGGCTACGCTATCGCCCAACGCAGAGAGGTATTGCGAGCACGGTTGATCTTGACCACCTCGTGGGGACAGGTCGCCGGATCGATGTTACCGCCGCCCTTTGTCTCTGCAAAGAAGAACAGGGGCTCTCGCTGTACTCACCCGCGGTCGCGTAGGCCCAATCAGGATTGTAAGAGCCGATTGGCGTATCGATAACGAACCATCATCGATGGATTGCGCCAAAGCGCCCCCGAGGCGCTCCTCGCCGATACTGCTCAGAAACTCCACGCTAGTCTTCCTTCGCGAGCTCGTCGATCATGCACGTGCGTACGAAGGCGTCGAAACTAAGGACTCTAAGCGCAGCCACCTCGACGGCGGCGTCCTTTAGATTACTGGGTATGCGTATGGTAATGACCGTTTGATTGCCATCGACCGGCTATTCGTGCTGCTTAGCCCTGCTTGCCCCCGAACCCACCACTCAGATAACTTCATAGACCCTCCCGAGAGATTCGTTTTGCAATACAAATAATTATAAAGGAGTAGTGACTTTGGGAGTTCGGCGATATAGGACTAACGGAACAACAGCTGGCGCTTATTTATTGCAAAACCAGTCCGTCGTCGCCGTCTTCGCCATTAAGGGAGTCTGACAGCAGACGGCGAATGTCTGCTGCTTCGATAGGAATCAACTTGCCTTCGGCTGTGAAGAGGCTTCTGTTAAATGCTGTTTCTAATCCTTTTAAGGTTTGAGAACTCAGAACATCTGGATTGTCTAAGAGGATTTGATTAATATCGCGAAGGATGTTCTCGGACCTAAGAACCTCTTCTAGAGAGACGCCATTTTCATCGGTGATCCTTGCGTGGGATAAAATATCCATCTTCTTGGCCATTAAGCTTGCTAGGGCAATCAGCTCGATGAGGTTTCTTTGAGCTTCTTCGCTGCTCATATCAATACAGTACGCTTCGTCCTTCTTCTTCAATTCGAGAGCCACATTTTCTGCGGAGGGAAGCATTCGACTAGATTCGATAACCTTGGCTTCAACCTCAAGGACGGCATCGTGCTTGGATAGATTTGCTTTGATTCTGCTTGTAGTTTTTCCGAAAAAGCCTTTTATTCCAGGGAAGGCGGTTTCAAGCCACCAGTTTTTTATATAGGGCGATGCGGCAATCGCTATTTCTACAATTAGAGCCCCCAGAAACTCCGCGATTTGCTTTTGGTGCTCTGTTAGGTACGGCTCCTCCTCTTCTTCATGGCGGTAGGCAGAATCTTCTCTGTATCGTTCTCGGAGTTCGTCTTCATCTATGTCTCTATAGGTCGCTGTTTCAACAAGATTGCCCTCTTCATCATAGAAATTCGGGCTATTGGATCCCGCTCGCTTATGCGACACTCCTGGACGATTCTCGTCGCTTTCGTATTCAAGCTCAACGATTTTTCTTGGCATGGCGAAACCTTTCGAAACTCTTGCCTCTTATTTTATCTAACACCTGCAATGTCAAGTAGCGTATAAACGATCGTACTAGAATTCCGTGCTTGATAGGAGTAAGTCGTAAACGCGAAGAGCTGCATGGCGTTGGATAAGAATCTGATAGCTGCAAGTCTGTCAATTCGTCAATCCTCTCAAAGTTCTCTTCCTTGTCGATCACGAGCCACTTACGACTGGCGTTCACTACGTCGATGACGCAAGCCTCAGGCTCCAACATGCCGCTGCTTCACTTGTAGACGACAATACAACTGTGCTTGCGTGCGAAAGTCTCACCTGAGAAGCCTATAAAATCTGCATTTTTGCTGTGAAACCATGTCCGCCAAGTGAATAAGTCTTCGGGTTCTCTTAGTGGTCGATGTAAACAATTGAACCGAACTTATGTTAATATATCAGTGTGATTGTTTATGGCAAATAGAAACGAGCAGAAGATCGAGCGACTGCTCGACGAGAACAACGGCGTCCTCATCGCCTCGGAGGCGATAGGCTCGGGGATCCCGAGGAACGCGGTCTACGACTTCGCGAGGTCACGCGGGCTGGAGAAGGCGTCCCCCGGCATCTTCGTGGACGCCGACGTGTTCCCCGACGAGCTCTACCTGCTCCAGGCGCGCTACCCCAAGGCCGTGTTCTCGCACGAGACGGCGCTCTACCTCCACGACATGGCCGAGCGCGAGCCCGTCCCCATCGCCCTCACGGTGGAGTCGGGTTACCACTCGGCATCCCTCAAGGACCAGGGCGTGAGGATCTTCTACGTGAAGCCGGAGTGGTACGGCCTCGGGATCTCCGAGGCGGAGTCGCCGGGCGGCCATGCCGTGAGGGCATACGACAGGGAGCGCACCGTCTGCGACGTCGTGCGCAGGAAGGCGGCCATGGACCCCGCCGCCTACGGGTACGCGCTCCGAAGGTACGCGGCGAGCAGGGAGAAGGACCTCGCCAGGCTCGGGCGCTACGCCAAGGAGATGGGGGTCGAGAGGCAGGTGCAGCAGGCGATGGAGGTGCTTCTGTGATCAAGGGCGCGCGCAGGGTGAAGGATCTGATCCGCAACAAGGCGAACGGGGACAGCAGCAAGTCCCAGGCGCTTCTGCGCCACTACGCCATGGAGCGGTTCCTGGAGAGGCTCGCGAACTCCCCCTACCGGGACAACTTCGTGCTCAAGGGCGGCATGCTGATGTCCTCGCTCGTGGGCGTGGACCAGCGCAGCACGATGGACATCGACGCGACCGTCAAGGGATTGGCGCTCGATACGGGCAACGCCCTCAAGGTCGTGGGGGAGATCGCCACCGTCGGGCTCGACGACGGCATGGAGTTTGAGGTCGGCGGCGCGGCAGAGATCATGGAGGACTCCGAGTACGGCGGCGTGAGGATAGCGCTCACGGCCCACATGGAGAGGACCCGCATCCCCATGAAGATCGACATCTCGACGGGGGACGCGATCACCCCGGCCGAGGTCATGCACAGGTATCGCCTCATGCTCGAGGACCGCGACATCGGCATATGGGCGTACCCGGCGGAGACCGTGCTCGCGGAGAAGATCGAGACCGCCCTCGTGCGAGGGATCCTCAACACGAGGATGAGGGACTTCTACGACGTCTACATGCTCCGCGAACTGGACGAGATCCTGGAGCCGTCCAACCTGAGGGCGGCACTTGAGGCCACCATCAAGAAGAGGGGCAGCAATGTTGGTGTATCCAGCTACGCTCAGACGTTGGCCGAGATAGAGGACAGCGCGACCATGGCGGAGAGATGGCGGTCCTACGGCCTGTCGAACCCCTACGCCGCCTCAATCGCGTGGCTGGACGCCGTCGGGTCGCTCCGACTCCTGTGCGACGCGTGCTGGCAGGGCTTGGGAGAGTCCGATTAGCCGTTCTTCGATCTGGGATGCTTAAGGGGGAAACACAATGAGCGATAGGGTCAAAGAGCTGCTTGGGCTCCTGACGTCTCAAGACAACTCGCAGGCATATCGGGCGCTGAAGGCGCTGGAGGGAATGAGCGCCGAGAGCAACTGCCTCTACCCGCACATGGACGAGCTCATCGCAATGACGGGCAGCAGCAACTCCTACGTCCGCACGCGCGGGCTCGTGCTGATAGCCCACAATGCGAAATGGGATGTTGACGACAAAATCGACAGGGCAATCGACGAGTACCTGGAGCATGTGACCGACGAGAAGCCCATCTGCGCGAGGCAGTGCATAAAGCTGCTCCCCCTGCTAGCCGAGGCCAAACCCGCCCTTGCGCCCAAAATCGTCTCCGCGCTGAGGGACGCCAACGTCGCCCGCTACCCGGGCAGCATGCGCTCCCTCGTTCAAAAGGACATCCGCGACAGCCTGCTCGCAATAGAGCGCTAGACTGTAAGGCAGAGGGCCGAACTCATCGCGAACTCACTTTGAACTCACGATTCTACGTTAGCGCAGGTCGAGGCTCTACACCCCCATGCCGGATTTACTCCTGTGTTATTCCTGGGTGTAAAAATGAGTTCTATGCAATAGACGGTTGAACTCAACTATGATGTGTGCAGAGAGTTTCGGCTGGTCAGGCAGTGAGTTTTCTAATTTTCCGATTTACTCCCTCGTGCTAAGAACGGAGATCGCAAAACGAGTGAGTTCAATACGGTACTGGGAATGTTTGTCACTGGCCGGACATCCCATAACGAGGTGATACGATATGACTCTGTTTGGACAACTACCCGTTATTCCCACCATCGAGTGGGAGTAAGCGCGCAAGCACGATCAAGCGAACGAAACACGAAGTGCTCCTGGGCAGCTGCCGAGGAGCACTTTTGTATCTCACCGGTCTCGATGCCTTCGTGGGCGAGAACACAGGGGGGGGCTTGTCGGCAAGCTTCCACGAGAAGCCGGTGAGTTTACCGACGAATGCGCTATCGAAAACGTTTAATGCTGGGGCACAAATCGGATATTCCTACCCTTGACACATGCACTAATGAGAAGAAAAATAGAATGCTATATTTCTAGAAATCTTTCTTTGAAAGGATCAATGTGTCTAAGGCAGTTAAACCGGCGTCGTTTGAGGATTTTCTCGGGGCCCCTGTGCGCCTTTCGGGACGAAAGGGGGCGCGTGCCGCCGCTTCCGGGGGCGAAATGCCGGCGCCCGTTGCTAGGCCTTCGTCCGAACGCGGCGAGAAGTGCCCCGCGGCTTCCTCCCAAAAGGTAAAAGTGGGACTAACCATAGACGAAGGTCTTATCGATGCCGTTGACGACTACATCTACCTCGCGCGGAAACAAGGGCGACGGCTTAAGAAGAACGACGTATACGAAGCCGCCCTGCGCCAATTCCTCAAAGCCGAAGGGGTAGATGTCCGATGACCGCAAACGGAAGGCTCTCCCTCGAGGACAATATTTTCCTCGCCAAGCGAAACTTGGTGGACAGCATCTGGAAAGAAGCTCGGCTTGAGGGCATCGCCGTCACATATCCCCAGACCGCCGATGTACTCGAAGGCCGCGTGGTGGCCGACTTGAGCCTTGAGCAGAACCTCGCCCTCAACAACCTGAAGCAGGCTTGGCGCTATGTTCTCGATGAGCCTCACGCTATAGATTTCGACGCCCTTTTGCGCCTCAACCTGCTCATCGGCCAAGGCGGAGTGGTTCGCTATGCGGGCGAGTTACGCGACGGGCTTGTTCGCATTGGGGGCACCGATTTCGTGCCACCCGTTCCCGACGAGAATCAAGCTCGCAGCGAATTCGCGCGAATTCTCTCCGTGGAAGAACCCGTCATGCGCGCTCTGCTCGCGTTTGCATGGACATGCCGTTCGCAGCTGTTCCGCGACGGCAACAACCGAACTGCCCAGCTTGTCGCCAACGATATCCTCGTCCACTCGGGCGAGGGCATTTTGGCCGTGCCCATTAACGCCCAAGGCGAGTTCTTCGAGCTGCTGGTGGCATTCTACGAGAGCAACGTTCCTGATGAGCTGATTTCGTTCCTGCGGGAAAAGTGCATCGAAAGACCCGCGATCGGGAAGGCTGATACTCGGCGGCCGTAATCCCTTTCATGCAGAAGAATAGGCCTGCCGACTCGCTCATGGCAGGCCTTCGCTTCTAGCTAGATATGCGGCTTACGGCACGCTTGCCCTAGGCGGGCCTCACGGGGATGCGGAGGACTGTTTTCAGGCGCTCGGGGGCAACCCGGCGCGGATCTGAGAGGTAGATCTCGTGGTGGAGGCGCTTCTCGCTTTGGTCGAACCGCAGGCCCTCCGACTCGGCATAGCTTTTCAGCGCGTCGATCGTCGCAGGCTCGTCATCGTAGGACCCAATGTGCATGCACTGCACGCAGAGCCCCTCGTCCACCGTGATCATCTCCGCCTTCGAGAAGTCTGCCTTCTTCTTGCGCGTGGCCTCCTGCACTGCCCAGTCGAACACCCCGGGCGTTACGAACTCGGGCAGCCGGATGCAGCTTATCCACTCAAGCTCGGCCTTGCGCTTCGGATCCAGCCGATCGATGGGCTCCGGAAAAGTCCAGAAGCCCTCGAGCGGCGGAACGACGTAGGGCGTATACCCCTCGATGTCGTAACCCGACTTGGGCGACATCTTGATGGTGAAGGAGATGCCGTAGAGCATCTGGAGGGCACGCTGGTATTCGCCGTCTTCTTCGTTCGGATCCCCTTTGCCGCGCACCGCCACATAGTTGATCGGCGGCATCTCTATGAGAGCCGGCTTCTTCGACGGCTGATAGATGTCCTTGTACTCTTTCTTGTAGTCGAACGGCATGGGGTTCCTCGCTCCTTACGTGATGGTTGCTCTGGTTATCGGCTCGCCGTCGGCGAACGCGGCTGGGCCTTAGGCCTTGACCACGGGAAGCCAGACCTCGCTCCTGCTGTCCGGCGCGGTCATGGCCGGCGTGAAGTATCTCTCGACGTCGGTGCCCGAAGCCCACGTGTACCCAGAGGCCGGCAGCCACTCGGCGAGGATGCGATGCCACAGCTCGTTCATGGCATCGGGCATCGGCCCGACGCACTCGAAGACCGCGTAGGTGGCCGCCTCGACGACGCGCTCCCCCATGCCCTCGGGGCACGGCTGGCCTGTGGCCACGCAGGCCATGTAGCAGTCGAACTCGCCGTCGTCGCAGAACTGGACGCCCAGCAGGCCCGCAGGCTCGCTGCCGTCCATCAGGTCCAGCACCTTGTGGACGTCCGCCCCGATCTTAGCCCAGTACTCGGTGGCCTTCGCCCCGGCGCTCTCGACGTCCCATGTCCCGTTGTCGGACGGTATCCCGACCACGCGGAAAGACGGCTGCTCGATGATCTTGTAGTCCATTGCCTCTTCTCCCTTCACGGATAGCGTGAACGCGAGGCGCGGATGGAGCTTGAGCTTGGTGCCGGGCAGGCGCGCCTCGCTCGGCGATGCGCCGTGCACGCTTCGAAACGCCCTGCTGAACGACGTCGGGGAGTCGTACCCGTATCTCAGGGCCACGTCTACCACCTTCGCGTCGGTTGACACCAGGTCGTATGCGGCGCTCGTCATCGCCCGGCGCCTGACGTACTCCGAAAGCGTCACCCCCGCTAGGTAGGGAAACATCCGCTGGAGCTGGTACTGGGAGCACCCGGCGATGCGGGAGAGCTTCTCCATATCGAGCGTCCCGTCCAGGTGCTCCTCAACGTAGCCCATGGCTCGGTTCAAGTTCTCAAGCTGGCTCATCCACGCCTCCTTTCGCATCCAGGTTACCGGGCAGGAGAAGGCGCGTCCTCTCATATCCCGTGCGAATATTGGCTGGCCGCGACCACGCATCACGCCCGAACCGGCAGCATAGCTTAACATTGCAAGGCATGCAGAAGAAACCCCAGGCATCGCGCCCCAGAGGACATATCCTTGCGAGATGGTTATACTTGAAGGAGTCTAATCTGTTCGGAAGGGGAGGAAGATGGGCATAGCCAGAAGCCAACGAATAGGCCTGATTGCCTTCTGCGCGCTGTGCCTGACCCTCTACGTTTATGGCATCGCCTCCGCGCCGCGCATACCAAGCCACATCGAAGGCATCGCCCTGCCGCTTGATTTCATGGTGGGGATACCGCTTGGCTTCTACCTTCTTGTGGCTCGGCCAAGAAGGCTCACGCTGCTCTCGGTCATTCCCGTTATTTGGATCGGCTATGCGCTGAGCGCGCTCGCACTCGGGGCGCCAGATGCAGGTATCCTGCCGGCCCTGCTCTCCGTGTTGATTCCCGTGGAGCTCGCCATCGCCGCGCGGGAATGCCTGAAGATCGCCCACACTTTCAAAACCGCCAAGGCGAAGAGCCCTGATCCCATGGCCTGGTTCAGGGAGACGATGCTCTACCTCGTCCGCAAAGACGTCGCCGCTAACATGACGGCGGCCGAGCTGGCCGTTTGGTACTACGCGCTGCTCTCGTGGCGAAAGAAGCCCTACGCGCTGCCAAGCGAGCGGGAGTTCAGCTACCACAACGCCGGCGGTTACATGAACATGATACTCGGCCTTGCGCTCGCGTTCCCCGTGGAGATCGTCGCGGTGCACCTCCTGGTGTCACAGTGGAGCGTTCCGGCCGCTATCGTCATTACGGCACTTTCCGCTTATGCGGCCGTTTGGCTCATGGGCGACGCGCGCGCCCGCATACTGCGCCCCATCGTGGTCGGAAAAGGCTCCGTTCGTCTGGAATGCGGCATTCAGATGGAGGTCGTCATCCCCGTCTCCAATATCGAGATGGTCGCACTTTCGGATAACGAAATTGGGCCTATCGAGGAATCGGACAGGCTCAACTACGGCACGTTCTACCATCCCGACGCATGGCTGGTGACGAAGAGCCCCGTGGAGGTTCGAACACTCTTGGGCGCGAAACGCGTACGCGCCATCGGCGTGAGCGTGGACGACCCGAAGGCCCTTGCCGCCGCGATTAAAGAGGCCACGGAGTAAAACGCCGTGTCTTGGCGCATGCCAAGCGTCGGAGGATCGAAGCGAATGCCCAGCGACTTGAACACCTGATCCTCTGCGGTTGGCGCAAGCTCGAAGGCATCGACCAGGGGCCAAGGCGACTGGAAGGCGTGCACCCAGGCGCAAGCAAGCTGGAAGGCGACCGAAATGATCGCGTATCTCAAGACCAAATCGACGGCGCTCATACGGAGACCTCCTCTTCCTCCAGACGGCGCACGACCGCATCAAACCTTGGGTTGCCGCGAAGCGTGCCCCAACTCTCGTTCGATGTGATGCTGCTCACGAAGGACGAGCGTAGCGATGCCGCAGCCTCTCCCCTCGCCTCATCCGCCTTCTCGTCTCCGTTCTGCCACAAGAACTCGTCGACGGGTTTGAAGAAAGGCGGGTTCTGCGGGTTCTCAAACGTCTCGCAGCAGCGCTCCAGGTCTTCGACGAACCGTTCCAACTCGTCCAGCGCGCGGTCGCCATCTCCCGATTCCACGAGCTGCGTCGCCAACGCGATCCGAATGATCGGGACGAGCGTCGGGGAGAGCGCCTCAAACCCATTCGGCGCTTGAATGGCTGCCGCGAGAACAAGGATATCTTCGAGCTCCTCGGCGCTTACACCCTCGACCCCGGCCAAAGCCTGCGCGCAGCTGGCAACTTCGAGGAGCGAAAAGAGGAGCTGGCGCTTGAGCGCAATCTCGGCCCCCTTCGGGTTCCCTGCTCTTATGGCGATGCCCGCGAGAATGATTGCTGCCGTGTTCGGCTTAGCGGGAACCATCTTCCCAATAAGTTCATCTGCTTGCCCCTCCCTCCCCTCGGACGCGAGCAATATGCAGAGCGCTTGCAAAACGAAGTCTGTGGAGGGGCCGTCTGGGTCGAGCTGCAGCACACGGCGCAAGATCCTCTCAGCGAGATTGGCCACGTGCGATGCGGGTTCGGGGCAATTCGCCTCATCTGAGGCGCTCGGCTCTATCGCTTTCACATAGAGCGCGAGGCCAATAGCCTTGAGGAGCTCAGGGTCGGACCAGTACCGGGCAGACTGCCGCTCGGCATACGCAGCAGCCTGGGCAGGATCCTCCGCCAGCAACGCTTGCAGCCGCTCCGTGACCTCCTCCCGCTTTTCCTCGCTTGCCAGGGGTTTGTACCCGAACAAGTCGTCCAAGGTTACAGAGAAAAGGGAGGCTATCTGGGGCACAAGGGCGATGTCGGGCAAGCTTTGGCCGCATTCCCATTTCGATACGGCCGCTTTCGACACGCCGAGTCGGCAGGCAAGTTCCTCCTGCGTAAGATGGTTGCGGATGCGCTCTTCCAGGATATGGTCAGATAAAGAGAGGCGGTTCATTGGCAGTCCTTTCGACACCTCTCATTATCTCTGCGCCAAAATGCCGCAGCAAGCGAGAGGAGATTGACTTTGCCCGCCGTTAAATCAACCGACGGTTGACTGCCGCTCTTGTAACGTGATTTTGCGACGGCCGGGCCGAAAGGATCAGCACGGTAAAGAACCGGCTAGCGAGGCGGAGCTCACGCCCTCGGCTTCCCGTTACGGAAATCCTACGGCGGTGTAAAAGGCCGGTTTCGGCTCCGGGGTGCCCCCCTTCGGCTCTTTTCCGCAATCGCTACGGTAAAGGGACGGAAAACGAAAGGAGGAAGCTATGTCTTCGATCAGTCATACCGTAGCAAAGCCCGTCATCAGCAAGCCCGTATCCGAGAAAGCCCAGCGTAAGCAGCGCGAGAAGCAAGATATCGTCGCCGTCATCGGCCGCATCGCCTCCATCCTCTCGGTGCTTATGTACGTGTCCTACCTCACGCAGATCGCCAACAACCTCGGCGGCAACCCGGGCAGCCCCTGGCAGCCGCTCTGCGCGCTCTTCAACTGCACCATGTGGACCATCTACGGCTTCATGAAGCCCAAGCGCGACATCCCCATCATCGTCGCCAACATCCCCGGCATCATCCTCGGGCTCGTCACCTTCGTCACCGCCATCGTGCACTAGGGCTATTTCGCGGCGGAGTACCTGTGGTGTTTGCTTCAGCGCGCATCGAATGCGATGCGCGCATGCGCCTCAGGCTGTCATTTCCAGTTCGCAAAAGGGGCGATTGCGTAAAGAGGTATATTTTGCATCCAACCCTCGTCGCGATGCCCGGACAGACTGAATCTCCGCGCCTGCATACCTTTGTATTTCTCGCAAAACGCACGCAGGCTCTTTGATTTCAAGTTCTCTTCTGCTTTGACTTCGATCGGATACGTGATGCCATCTTTTTGGACCACGAAGTCAATCTCGCCACGCGAGTTTTCTGCCGACCAGTAAAACGGGGTCAACCCGCATTCTGCTATGAGTTGCTGGCACACGAATTGTTCTGCGAACGCGCCTTTGAATTCAGTGAAGAGCAGGTTCCCCCCTAAGATGCTGCGTTCGTCCAACCCCGACATTGCGCCCAACAAACCGACATCCAAAGCAAAAAGCTTGAAAGCGGAATTCGTATATGCCGAGAGGGGGACTCCGGGTTTTGTGACGCGCGGTACTTTCAAAACGAGTCCGGATTTAGTGAGCCATGTTATGGCGGCATGGTAGTTCTTTGCGCGAGCGCCCGATTTGATGTGTCCGAAGATGTACTTCTTATTCTCCTTGCTCAGCTGGGCCGGAAGGGAGTTCCAAGCTGCAAGCGTATACTCGGTTTCAGTTCGACTAAGATGTTTGGAGACGTCTCGCTCATATCCTTGAAGGATCTCCTTCTGGACTTGGCGAACCTCGCTAAGGTCGGCAGATTCAGCGAACCGCGATACAACCTCAGGCATCCCACCGACAAAATAGTATTGCCGCAGAAGCGATGTTAGCTTTTCTTTAAATGAATCTATGAGCTTCCAATCCCCCGAATCAACTAATTCGCGTAAAGCGCTCTCGTTTGTGGCATCTAAGAACTCCCGAAAGCTCAAGGGGTAGAGGTCCAATGTGGTTACTTTGCCTACGGGATATCCGGTGCCCTCATGAATCGTGATTCCGAGCAGAGACCCGGCGGCCGCTATTGCCTGTCCGGGCATTTGTTCATGGAAATATTTCAGTGATGTAAGCGCTTTTGGACACTCTTGAATCTCGTCGAAGATGATGAGGGTGTCTTCTTGCGTGACCTTTTGTCGTGATTCGGCTTGGATCCCCAACAGGATTTGCGCAAGATCATATCCATTGTCAAATAATGAGGCCAATTGCGGGTTGTTGTCGAAGGAGACGTATGCGACGTTTTTAAACGCTGCTTTTCCGAACTCTTGCAAAAGCCATGTTTTTCCTACCTGTCTGGCTCCGTTGAGCACAAGCGGCTTGCGGTGTGGCGAATCTCTCCATTCCAAAAGATCTGCCATGAGGAATCGACGCATGATCGCCTCCAGTCATGTTTTGTGATGGCGTTTTCGGCTACAGGCCTATTTGTCATGATGCTCCATTATAGTGCTTCATCCTGATTTTCTTGCCATTAGGACATTTTAAGGACGTAAAATCTCATTCCAAGGATATTTTCATGACGTAACCCGATAGGGCTGACATTAGGTCTGATCCACCGTCGTCTGAAGGGCATTGACGGGCGAATCGTTCGGAACGTTCGCAATAGCTCCTGTGATTACTGCCGCGTCGCAAGTCTCTTACTGCTTGAGGCAGTAGAATGGCGTAAAGGGATTTTGTCAAAAAGCATTTCAAGCAGGGCGGGCAGGAATAATCATGAAAAGGGTTTTGATTGTTGAGGACGAAGGCGAATTGGCGCAGCTGATGCGCCGCGCGTTCGAGGCGGACGGCATTGCGGCCGATATCGCCGGAAGCGCCGAGGAGGCGTACGATCTTTTGACCAGCGCCGTCTTCGATTGCCTGATGGTGGACGTGAACCTTCCGGGCGACGACGGCTACGCCCTCTGCCGCAACCTGCGCGAGCGCAGCGGGGTGCCCGTGGTGTTCGCCTCGGCGCGCATCGAGCCCGACGCGCGCATCCGCGCCCTGGAGGAAGGGGGCGACGCCTACCTCTCCAAGCCGTTCAGCCTGCGGGAAATGCTCGCCCAGGCGAAGGCGCTCATGATGCGGCCCGAGCGGAAAACCGGTGCCGATGAGGCCGTGCTCTCCGCCGGCCCGTTTCAGCTTGACGGCAGAGCCAAGACCATCCGGAAGAATGGGCAGCTGATTGCCCTGTCGCCCCGGGAATTCCAGCTCGCGTCGGCCCTCATGGGCAGCGCCGGCCAGAGCCTCAGCCGCGACGCCCTTCTGGCGAAGGTGTGGGGCGCCTTTGCCGAGGTGGAGCCGCAGACGGTCTCCGTCCACATGAGCTGGCTTCGTGCCAAACTTGAGAACGACCCGGCTCACCCCGTTTACTTCAAGACCGTTCGCGGCGAGGGCTATCGCTTCGATCTTCCCGAGGGCGATCGCTGATGGCGAAGCAGGGTGAACGCCTGACGAAGCGACTTGCCGGCGTGGCCTTTGCTGCCACGCTTGCCGTTGTCATCGCCGCCGCTGGGGGCATGGCGGTGATTGTCGGCGGGGGCGAAGAGACGCTGAGGGGCCAGGTGGTCGAGCTCAACGGCGTTCGGCAGGAAATCGCGGAAACCGCGCCCGGCGATGGCGAATCGCTTCGCGCTGCCGATCAAGCGCTCGCAGGCGCCCAGGATGCGTTGCGGGATGCCGCCGAATCCCGCAACGACGCGGCGGCCGGCGCCGTGGCGCTCACCGCCCTTGTCTCCGTTGCGGCCCTCGCGTTTTTGTCCATCTACCTGCACCGCGCGGTGGCGCGGCCCTTCACGCGGCTGGAGGGCTTCGCCGAGGAAGTGGCATCCGGCAACCTGGATGCGCCGCTTGCCTATGAGCGGTCCAACCCCTTCGGCAAGTTCACCTGGGCATTCGACCACCTTCGCAAGGAACTCGACCGCGCCCGGAAGGACGAGGAACGCGCGAGGGAAGACCACAAGGCTGCGCTCGCCTCGCTCTCCCACGACCTGCGCACCCCGCTCGCGTCCCTTCGGGCCTATGCGGAGGCCCTGGACATGGGGCTGGTGAACTCGGAGGAGGAGCGAGCGGAATACGAGCGCGCCATCATCCGAAAATGCGACGAGGCCTCGTCTCTGGTAGAGGACCTGTTCCAGCATGCGCTCTCGGACATGGATCGCATCGCGGTGGCCTGCGAGCCCGTGCAGGCGGCCCCCATCGTGAGGCGCTGCGCCAGCGACTCGTCCGGTCTGGCCCAGATTTCCTGCCTGCGCGTGGACGATGCCCGCGTGGAAGCCGACGAGGCGCGGCTCGCCCAGGCCATCGACAACCTCATCGGCAACGCCATCAAGTACGCGCGCGGTTCGGCCATCGACATCCAGGCCACGGCCGAGAACGGGCTGTACACGATAGCGGTGCGCGATTACGGGCCGGGCATGCCCCCTGAGGACATGCCGTTTGCCACCGAGCGCTTCTATCGGGGCGCGAACGCGTCGGACAAGCCGGGTTCGGGGCTGGGGCTCTACATCTCGTCCTATCTGGCAGAACGCATGGGCGGCCGCCTGCACCTGGTCAATGCCCACCCGGGGCTCAAGGCCACCATAGAGCTTCCCCTCCTGCCCTGAGCCGCAAACCCTGTGGCCTTAATGATTCCTTAATGGCCGTCTTTCTATGATGGGGCCGACGGCGCACAAGGGAAAGGACCAACCATGCGCGAAACCATACTCTCGACGCGAAAACTGTCGAAGACCTACGTTGCGGACGGCGTGCAGGCCCATGTCCTGGGAAGCGTCGGCCTCGATCTTTACCAGGGGGATTTCACCTCGATTATGGGCCCTTCAGGCTCGGGAAAATCCACGCTGCTCTACTGCCTCTCGGGCATGGATGCCCCCACCTCGGGCGAGGTCATCTTCGAAGGCGAGGACATCGCCCGCCTTGGGCAGGGCCGGCTCTCCGAGCTGAGGGCGCAGCGCTTCGGGTTCGTCTTTCAGGCGGCGAACCTCGTGAGCAACCTCACCCTGTACGAGAACATCGCCGTGCCCGGCTATCTGAAGCGGGGGCGCAGCGCCTCCGAGACGAAGCGCGCCACCGACGAGCTGGTTGCGCGCATGGGGCTGGCGCAAGTTGCCTCGCACCTTCCCAGCCAAGCGTCCGGCGGCCAGAAGCAGCGCTGCGCCGTGGCCCGCGCAGTGGTGAACGAGCCGGCGATCGTGTTCGCCGACGAGCCTACCGGTGCCCTCAACCGCGCGAACAGCCTGGAGGTGCTCGACCTTCTGGGCGAGCTCAACCGCGACGGCATCAGCATCCTCATGGTGACCCACGACGTGCGCAGCGCCGTCCGCGGCAACCGCGTGCTCTACTTCGAGGACGGTGGCACCCGCGGCGAGCTGGAGTTGGCGCCTTGGGACCCGGTGCTCTCCGGCGACGAAGCCTACGTTCGCGAGCGCGAGGCCATGGCGAGCGCCTGGCTTGCCTCGCTATCCTGGTAGGGGGTGCGCCATGGAACCGTTGCGCACGCTTGTGCTCGCAGGGTTGCGGAAGGACAAAGGGACGTTCGTCGGCCTCGCACTGCTCTTGTTCCTTGCCGCCTTCGCACTGACGCTGACCACCAGCCTCTTCGCCGACCTCTCCAATCGCGAGGAGGCCTTGCTCGATGAGGCCGAAGCGGGAGATGTTTTCGCCAACGACCTGATCGCGAACCTCACCGATGAGGACGTTCGCGAGATAGAGGCGCTTCCCGAAGTTGCCGAGGTGAAGGTGACCGAGGCTTTCGCCGCACCCACGCGCGTCGAAGATGCCCCGGGAAACGAGGTCGTGAAAACCGCACCGCCGTCGGCAAGCGCCTATGAGGCCTGGGGCTCATCCCTCGACTTCAACGTCTTCGCCGATGACCTCTCGTCGTATCGCGACGATGAGAGAGGGCCGGCGGACGGCGAGGCCTACGTCCGCATTGCGGAGCGCACTCTGCACAACATACAGATAGGCGACTACCTGGTGCTCGATATCGGCGGACGGGAGACCTCTCTGCGCGTCGCGGGATTCTACGAAGATCCGCAGATGGGGACGCCCTTCATGGAGATAAAGCGCTATCTGCTGTCTTCCGGCACTTTCGAGAAGCTGTTGGCGGAAGTTGAGGAGACGGGCGTATCCGGCGCCGGTGTCTCCAGCGGCGCCATGGCCATGGAGAAGGAAGCGTACCCCATCAGGGAGATCAACGTGATGCTGACGCCCGAGGCACGCTCCCGGGGCATCGACGGGCACGATCTGACGCAGCTGATCGACGATGGGACCTCGTGGGGCGAATCCGCGCACGCGCTTTTCTCCCGGCAGACTCTCGCTGGCTACAGTCTTTTGGTGGTGCAGGTCATCACCGCGGTGCTTGCCGTGTTCTCGCTGCTCCTGTTTGTGGTAGCCCTCATCCTGTGCCTGCACACGGCGTCCTCGAACATACAGAGCGGCTATGCCGACTGGGGCGTCCTGAAAGGGGTGGGGCTTCCGCGCAATGCGCTCCGTAGGGCCCTCGTCATGCAGTATGCGTTCGTCGCGTTCATTGGCCTCGTCCTCGGCTTCGTCGCGGGCTGCCTTCTGGAGCCGCTCTTCTGGCCGATGTTCTTGCTCATCACGGGAATCCTCGTGGTTGAGGCATCCTTTCCTTGGGTGGGCCTTTGCTGCTGTGCTGCCCTCTTGGCGGCCCTCGTGGTATGCGTTGCCGTGATGGCCCGCAAGATAGGGCGCATCACGCCTTTGGCGGCACTCCGGCAAGGCGATGGCGACATCCGCTTCTCGCCACGTGGGGCGAGCGCGATATCGGGCAATCGGCTGAGGGCGTCGCTGGCATGGCGGGCGATCGTGTCCGAGAAGGGACGCTATCTTGGAATCGGCGTTTGCTCCCTGCTGCTGTGCGCTTTCGTCGCGCTGTGCTTCGGAATCGGCGGCGCGGTTGCCGGAGACGACGCGATGTACAAGGCCTTCGGCGTGTGGAAGAGCGACGGCTCGGTTCGCTTCGATGCGCAGGAAGTGAGCCTTGACGAGGTGCGTGAAACCATAGAGGGCATCTCTCCCATAACGCGCGAGTGGGAAGAAAGCGCAGCGATTCTCAATTTGAGCGGCGAGGCCTGCACCTTCATCGGACTGTCCGACACGGGCGTTCTGGAGGAGGCGTCCATCGTCTCGGGACGCGCGCCAAAGCACGCCAACGAGGCGCTCGTAGGATTGAGCCTTGCCCGCGCCAAGGGGCTTTCGGTGGGCGATGAGCTGCAGGTGGAGAAGGGCGACGGCGAGGAGCGAACCTACATCGTAAGCGGTTTGCTGTCATCGGTGCTCAATGGGGGCAATGGCGTCGTCCTCACTCATGAGGGATTTCAGGAGCTGGTGGAGTTGGGGGCGGACGCCACGGACGTTTCGCGTCAGTACCAGCTGGCCGATCCCGATAAGGCCGAAGAAGTGGTAGAGGCGCTTGCAAGCAGGTTCGGGGACAGCGTTGACACCGAGCTGACCGGACTGTTCGGGTCGAGCACGAACATGCTTTTGCTCTGCAGGGACATGCTGACGATCATGGGCTATGTCATGTCCGCATTTGCGATGGCCCTTGCCTGCGTTGCCGTGATGCTGATAAGCAGGCGAACGCTCCTTTCCGAGCGTCGTGATATGGGCATCTATCGCGCCATGGGATTCACGGTGGCCTCGTTGCGCGCCTCGTTCGCGCTGCGCTTCCTCGGCGTGTCGGCGGCGGGCGCCCTGGTGGGGTCGGCCCTCACGATGGCAGCTGGGGGCGCCCTGGTCAGCTCGCTGTTCGGCCTGTTCGGCGTCGGCGCGTTCAGCCTCTCGCTGCCTGTCTGGGAGGCGCTTGCCATCAGCGCGGTCTTCGCCCTCGCCTTCGCGCTCTCGGCCTTCGGAATGTCAAGGAGGATCAAGGACGTTAGCGTCCGCGAGCTCGTTGTGGAGTAACGCCCATCGCTCCCGTGTCGGGGCTTCGCCCCTGCCGTCGGCAGCTCGGAAGCCGACGGCAGGGGTGGCCCGATCCCCATCCCGCACCTGCAGCGAGGGGAGAAGCGCCACATTTGAACTTTCGACTGCAATCGATACTGCAGCGGCGATCCCGGTTCGTTTCAATTACTGTCGAATCGAGTGTGTGCTATGCTGCTTGCACGTAACGCGCAGCTGGAGGGAGAAACCATGTCGCTGGAGAAGGCGAAAGATCATCTTGCGAAGTTCGGCAAGGCCGATGCGGTGATGGAGTTCGACACATCGAGCGCCACGGTGGAGCTGGCGGCTGCGGCCGTGGGGTGCGAGTCCGCGCGGATCGCGAAGACCCTCTCCTTCGCCATCGGCGACCGCGTTGCCCTGGTGGTGTGCGCGGGAGACGCCCGCATCGCCAACCCGAAATTCAAGGCGCAATTCGCCACGAAGCCGAAGATGCTGAGCCCCGATGAAGCCGAGGCGCGCATCGGACACGCAGTGGGAGGCGTGTGCCCCTTCGGCGTGAACGAGAAGTGCGACATCTACCTGGACGAATCCCTCAAGCGCTTCAGCACCGTGTTCCCCGCCTGCGGGAGCTCGAACAGCGCCATCGAGCTTTCCCCCGCCGAGCTAGCGGAAATCACCCACGGCACTTGGGTAGGCGTCTGCAAGCTTCCCGAATAACGGGGTCGCTTGCGGCAGAGGGCCCGGCTGTTCTTGCTGGAGGTTTGCGAAAACAAGAAAAGTTGCTACACGCAAACCTCGACTGCCACAAGGTGCCCGCATAAACCTGGCCCGCCCTCGTCGCGGAATGCTATAATCGTGGCACCTTGTCATTTAGCGGAGCCTTTGGCAAGTTCCGCTTCGAGTTAGGTTAGGTTTGATGAAGAACTAGCGATGCCCATTCGGGCGCCCCTTCGACCATTTCCGCATTCCCGGTCGCGCTTTCAGGGTGCCGCATCGCCTTTGCTTCTTTTTCCCCAGAACCGACGTGCCGCGAGCCTCACCTCGGCGCGACCTCCTTCCCAAGGAGCTCGCCATGCAACTGAATCTCACCTCCATCAGCTACACCTATCCCGGCGGTGCTGCGCCCGCGCTTACCGATGTGAGCGTCACCTTTCCCGTTGGCTGGACGGGCATCATCGGCGACAACGGGTGCGGCAAGAGCACCCTCGCCCGCATCGCCGCGCGCCTTCTTCAACCCGATGCCGGAGCGGTGAGCCCGCAGCTGTTCTCCGCCTACTGCCAGCAGGACTCCACCCAAGCGCCGCCCAACCTGGCCGACCTCGCGTCGGATTGGGGTCAGGACGGCCAACGTATCCGACGGCTTTTGCATTTGGAAGACGAGTGGTTCTGGCGCTACGAGACGCTCTCGGGCGGCCAGCGGAAGCGACTCCAAATCGCCTGCGCTCTCTTCACGAGTCCCGACGTGCTGGTCATGGACGAGCCGACCAACGACTTAGATGCCGTGACGCGCGACGTTGTGAAGGGAGCGCTTTCTAATTTCGGTGGCATCGGCATCCTCATATCCCACGACCGCGATCTGCTGGACAGCCTCGTCGGCCAGAGCCTGGCGTGCGAGAATCGCCGCTGGGTGATGCGCCCGGGCGGCTACTCGAAGGCCAGTTGCCAAGCGGAAAGCGAGAGGGCCTCCGCCCTTCGCCAGCGCGAGAAGGCCGTACATGAGGCAAAGCGCCTGAAAGCGGAGGCGCAACGTCGAAGCGAGGAGGCCGCCCGGCAACGGGGCAGGCGGAGCAAGCGCAGCCTGGCCAAAGGCGACAGCGACGGCCGCGAGAAAATCGGGCGGGCCATCGTCTCCGGGAAGGACGGCGTTGCGGGAAGGCTCTCGGCAACCATGGACCGGCGGCTCGCCCAAGCCGAGGGGGCTCTTGCGGAGCAGTTCGTCGCAAAGCGCTATGAGCACCGCATCAGCGTATTCGGCGAGGCAACGCGAGCGCCGTTCGTGGCCCACTTGGAAGCGAAGGCCCTGCGCGCGGGCGAGTTCGCCATCGAGGTGCCGGAGCTTTGGATTGGACCGACCGAGCACGTGGTGCTGACAGGCGAGAATGGCACGGGCAAGAGCCTGGTCGTGCGCGCGGCGCTTGCATCGGCTCCCGAAAGCGTCCGCGTGGCCTTCGTGCCCCAGGACGTCGGAGTTGGTGAGCGCGAGCGCGCGCTGGGCCAGCTTCGCGAGCACTCCCCAAAGCGGCGCGGTCGCATCCTTTCCATTGTGGCTCAGCTGAACTCAGACCCCGACAGGCTGCTCGATGGCGACGATATGAGCCCCGGTGAACTGCGCAAGCTCCTGCTCGCCGAGCAACTGGTGCAAGAGCCGAACTTCCTCGTGCTGGACGAGCCCACCAACCACCTGGATGTGGGATCCATCGAGGCACTCCAACGGATGCTCGCGGATTTCCCCGGCGCGGTTCTCCTCGTCACCCACGACCGGCAGCTGGCCGACGCAGTCACGCAAACTGCCTGGCACACGGAGCGATGCGACGGCATTGCCAAACTGCGTGTTCGCTGAGCACGCCCCATCGTCCGAAGCGAGCGAAGTGTGGTTTCATTTGCAGCATCCTTGCGGGGCGTTGCGCCGGACCGTTAGGCTATCATCTTTGAGCGAGCCAATGAGAAGGGAGGAACGATGGGCTGGCGTATTTGGCGACTGGCAGAGCATCCAATGCGGCTGGGAGTACGTGGGCGAGGTGAACGAGCTCGACGGCGGCCCAATCCGCCTCTACGGCGCCAATGCGCTTCTGCACCGCGAGCGGGGGAAGTAAGCACCTCCTCGAACACGGAGCAGCCGAAGTTTTACTGTCGTTTACTGTTTTGTCAAGGGAGCAGCAGCATGGGAGGGCGGCGCTTCACACCAAGCTCGGACTCTCGGAAAGCCCTCGCGTCTGAAACACCTACAAGTGCCGAAGGTTGGTGCGGTAGCTCCACAGGCGCTCCTCGCCGATGTCGGTGATAATGACGTCGAGAGCCGTGAGGATCTGCTCCCGCTGCTCGGGCAAGCGGCCCTGCAGCATCACAGGATTGGAGGCGCCCAGCATGGCGAACTCGGTCGGCACCACAAGGGCATCCACCAGCTCCTTTACCTCCTCGTACTTCTCCACCTCGGCCGCTTCTTGCCAGTTGCCGGCGACGATTTCCCGGTACAACTCGGAGTTCTCGTACACCGTGAGCATGTTGGCGCCGATAAGCCATGGATGCGTGCGATTCACCACGGCGGCCGTACGCCGGGCGCCCTCAAGCCCGCGCCCCCGCCCCGCAATGCCCACCAGGTAGAAAAAGGCGTAAGAAATGCCCACCGCATCGAGCCGGGCGCATTGCTCAACGATGTCGCGGGCCCCATAGCCCTTGTTCATGAACGCGAGCGCGTCATCGTCCCCCGTCTCGATCCCCAGAGTGAGGCCGTTGTAGCCGGCCGCCGCCAGCTCGGTCAGCTCCGCATCGGTCTTGCGCGCCACGTCGGTTATGCGCGAGAAACATCCGATGCTTCGACACTCCGGAAAGTACTCGTGTACCAGACCGGCTATCTCAAGCAGCCCCTTCGCCTTGAGCCCGAAAGGGTTCGCGCCCGCCAGGAAGATGCGCTCGCAGCTCGCCCGCCGCGTTTCGAAGAGCCGCTCCTCGGCCTTGCGCAGCGGATCGTGGTACCAGGTCTGTGCTTCCAGCAGGTCGGCCTCGATATGCTCGATTGGGGATGGCCTGAACTTGAACGGCAGATCGGCGTAAAGCGTGCAGAACTTGCAGGCATGGTGGGTGCATCCCGCCGTGGCCTCGATGATGAGCGAATCGGCCTCGTAGGGCGGCCGCCAAATGGTTCCCGTGTAGTGCATGGTTCGCTTCCTTTCCCTTCGGCTGCTCGCCGGCAGCCCCGCTGTATGCTGCTATCATGGGAGAAGAGCTACGAGCCGTGAAGTACTGTCTTTTTCTGGAGTGCATAAAGGAGGAACCTATGGCGCAAAGGCGCGGCGAGGAGATCGAGCGCTGCCGATCGGTCTCGACTATCCAGCGCATGATCGGCGGGAAATGGAAGATCGAGATCCTCTTCTATATCGCCTTGAAAGACGTGCGCCACTTCGGCCAGCTGCGCCGCTGCATCGGCAATATCTCCGAATCGACACTCTCCAAGCAGCTCAAAGAGCTGGTCGAGGACGGCTTCCTCACCCGCACGGACTTTGGCGAGGTGCCCCCGCGCGTCGAGTACGCCCTCACGCCCCAAGGCGAGGGCTTCGTTCCCATTCTTCTGGCCATGAAGCAGTGGGGAGAGGCCGAGCTGGGGCTGTAGATGAGGTGCCGGGCTTAGGGGGCAGCCGGGTTGCATCGAATGGGCGGCGGGAACCCGACGATGACGACGTTGCGCCGAGAGAAGGTTTCAGCGCAACAAAACGTTGCTTGAATGAGGATGCCCGCCCAGCCAGAATGAAGTCAGTTCCGAAACTGAGAGAAAAGAGGCACTCATGCCGTTCAAGGAAACACTCGTCGAGACGCGCGAGCAGCGCGGAATGACCCAGCAGGAACTCGCCAGCAAGCTCTACGTCACGCGGCAGGCGATATCGCGCTGGGAGAACGGCGAGACCGAGCCGTCGGTGGATATGCGCAAGCTGATCGCGACGGTGCTCGACATCCCCGCGATCCGGCTCTTCGACATCGACACGACACAGCTGTGCCAATGCTGCGGGACCCCTTTCACGGTGCCCAACATGCCCCGCGGCACCGAAGCCGACGGTGCAGAGAACCCGGATTACTGCCAGTGGTGCTACGATAGCGGCCAATTCGTGTACCAAAGCGAAGACGAGCTGATCGAGAAAACGACCCCCTTCCTCATGGAGGCGACTGGCATGTCGCAGGACGAGGCCGTCTCGTTCATGGGCGTTATCGTCCCCCACTTGAAGCACTGGCAGCGATAGGGCGTCCTCAAAGCGACAGGCGCTCCACCATCGCGCTCAGCGATGCGCACATTATCGTGGGATTCTCGGCGGCAAGAGCTTCCGCGGGGAACATGCCCCAGAGGGCGGCCACCGTGGTGCAGCCAGCCGCGTTGCCAGCCTGGATGTCGAAGGGGCTATCGCCCACATAGAGGCAGCGGGTCGCGTCGAGCCCCATGAGCTCGCAGGCGCGCAGCAGCGGCCCGGGCGCCGGCTTGTGCTCGGGCCAATCGTCGGGGCCGATGAGCACGGGGAAGAACTCGGCGATGCCGCTCATGGCCAGCCCTCGCTCGGCCAGGGCGTGGCGCTTCGACGTGACCACCGCCATCGGAATGCCCGCGGCCCGCATGCGCTCAAGGGCCGCGCGCGTGTCGGGAAAGGCCCGCACCTGCGCGTCGTGCACGGCCACGTTGTGCTCGCGGTAGGTCGTCAGCAAATGCTCGGCCAGGGCCTCGTCGCCTTCCGCGAAGCCGACCATTTGATCGCGCAGGGGCGTACCGACGCCGGCCATGAGCGCATCGTCGGACAGGTCGCGCCCCAGCACGTCGTTGATGGCGTAGCGCATGGAGGCGAGAATGATGTCGTAGGTGTCGATCAGCGTGCCGTCGGCATCGAACAAAATGCCCTGGATATCGTTCATGGAAGCCTTTCCGCGGTGAGGTCGATGGGATTAGTAGCCATTGTAGAACAGTTGGCATGCAGGTCTCGGTGGAAGTGCTCTGTTTGGTAGACTCGAAGCAATTGACATCAGTCATCAGACAAGCAACGCGCCACGCAGCACCGACCAATGACTGTATACGAAAGGGCGACCAGCATGCAGCAAACGAAGAAACGGAAGAGATCGACCGAAGCGAGGCTGGGAAACCAGGTGCGACACCACCGAGGAATACCTTGCCGCTGCCAACGCCGTTATTGCCAATCCGGCCTCGCTTCACAAGCTGCAAGCCGAGGACGGCGACGACCTCTACTTCCTGGAAAGCACCGGCGAGTTCGTCGTGGTCTCCCCCGCCGGCTACATCCGCACCTACTGCCTCACCGACCGCGACTACTTTGACCGGCAGTGAGATGCACCGGGCCTCTCCCACTGAATTATTTTGCTTGTAGGGACAAAGTTTATTGCCCTAGCTGTACAGTGCGTCGCGTAGCAGGGCGAACAATGTCTCGTCGAGGGGTTTTTTGCGGCGCGCAGCATCCACCATGGTCTCCCACACGAGATCGCACACGCGATCGGGGGCAAGCGCGCCCACGAGCTTCTTCCGACAGATGGCAGGATCACGCTCGAGAGCCATTTGCAGCCCCTGGCGCACATGGGCGAAACTCGCCGCCTCACGACGGCGTGCCCCGGCCAAATCATAAGACCCGAGCGCAGCAAGCCCCTCAAGAAAATCGGACCGGAACTCCTCCAAAGCCCGACCTACCTCACCGGACAGTTGACGGCAAAACGCCACGAAGTCGTCGTGCTCGAACTCTGCCGAACTACATGGACTGGAGCTATTAGCACTTTCCGCCTCCTCGCCCCCATTGGCCATGGCCATGCAGCCGGAAAGAGCCCGTTGCCAGAACCGGCCCACTACATCGTTGACCAAATCGGACTTTGTGGGGTACGAATTGTACACTGTACCCACCGCCACCCCACACGCCGTCGCAACAGCCCGAATGCTCAGCGCACCCAAACCCTGCGTGGTGGCAATCTCGTAGGCTGCACCCAAAATCTGATCTTTGCTGATAACAGGGCGATTCCCCATGACCTGTCCTTTCCAGCATACCAACATGAACAGTGCTCATTATGAATGTCCGCGGCGTAACAAGTCCGTGAAAACCTTGCGAATCCGCACAATCGCCCTTGCCCTCGCTGTCCGCTGCTCCTATCATGAACATTGTTCATTAATGAACATCGTTCATGATAGGAGCCTGGCGCTCTTATGCCTTATCTGAGAAAGGAGATTCATGTCCCCCGAGCTTATTGTTTCCACCGTGGCTATTTCGCTGGCACTCCTCTTCTATACGTGGGGCGTTTTCGGTGAACGCCGTCACGGTTCGCTTAACTTGAAGTACGTCCTGCTATTCTGGGCAGGCCTTGCCTGCGATACCACCGGCACCCTCATCATGAGCAACATCGCCAGCCAATCGAACGCCACCGGCTTTGGTATCCACGGCCTTACCGGCGCGCTGGCCATCGTGCTCATGATCGTGCACGCGCTGTGGGCCACTTTCACCTATCTGCGCGGCAGCCAGCAGGCGCGCCATCGCTTCCATACCTTCAGCACCGTCGTGTGGCTGCTGTGGCTCGTGCCCTACATCATCGGTATGCTCGTGGGTATTCCGGCCATTCATCTGAAAGCCGTCTGCGCCATCGGCACGGCCATCGTGGTGGTGGGGCTTCTGGCCGCCTACCTGTTCGCTCGCGATCGCAGCGACGACAAGCCACGCTCATCGGGCCATGGTCATGGCCCCGCGGCATCCCGATAGCCGGCAACGGGCCCTTACGCTTCATTGCGCAAGGCCACGGCAGCGCAGGCAAGCACTGCCGTTCAGCAGCCTGCGAACAGTGTCGCAGAACGGACATCGCCTTCGACCTCGCCATCTGCGCTATCATATTCAGGATGTCGGGACGTCTATCTGCCGCCACCTGAGGGGGGGGGCGAAAGCGTACCTATCCTCCGCCATCGGCCGCAGCTGTTCCTTCAAGAAGGCAGACGCCGTAGAGAAAACGGGGGAGCTCGCAGGGGAGATAGCGCGAGACCGTCAAGGGACTCTCTGCGAAGCTACCGCCTTCCTTCTCCCAGCGGCTACTCGCCTCCCCCAAGCGACTGGCCGCCTCGGTTCGGGCATGTTCCACCAGCTCCCGAAGAGCAGGATTGCGGTACAGGGTGCTACGAGATACCCCTGCCCGCTGTGCCACCTGGTAGAACGAGGGCCTCCTCCCCTCCTCCGCCAGGGAGGCCACCGCATCCCGCACGCGCTGCTGCACCTCCCGGCTACGCGCCTGCCGCGATACCGAAAGCACTTGGGGACAACATTCCGGCGTTCCCATGATCCCCTCCTTTGAACACAAACATTTGTTCTTTTCAGGAAGGTAGTCTAGCTGAAAAAATATTTCTCCCTGACCCCATCGCGGGACACAGAGACGCTTTGCTGATTGTAGAAGACTCACAGAACCATCGCCCCAGGTGAGACGCTATTCCTCACCAGACCGTTGCCAGCCTGTCGCCCGAGCTACTTCACCGTGATCTTGCACTTATAGGTCTTGCCGCCCACCTTTGCGGAGATTTTTGCCGTGCCCTTCTTCTTGGCCGTCACCTTGCCCTTGCTGTTCACCTTAGCCACTTTCTTGTTAGACGACGACCACTTCACCTTTCCCTTTGCCCACTGCATCTTCAGCTGGATGGTGTGGTTGGCGCCCTTCTTCTTCGTGAGCGTGGCCCTCGTCACGTTCAGCGCCGGCTCCGCGCAGGGGCGGCCGATGAACTTCACATAGGTGCCTGTAGGATCTTCCGGGTAATTCCGCAGGTAGATGTCGTGCTTCTTGCCGCCGCCGGTTGAGAGCACCATGCCCGCGCCCACATACAAGGTGGCATGATCGATATTGCGGTAGCGCTTGTTCACCCCTGCGTAGTTTGTCTGCGTGTACACCGTGTCGCCGGCCAGCAGTCGCGATGCCGGAACGCCCTTCTTCGCCACGCACTTTTTCTGTCCGTTCAGCCACTTTGCCTGATCAGCCGCCGGAAGCGCCCAGCTTTTCGCCGAAGTGCCTCCCAGCGCAAAAATCTTGCGCTTCAGAGACGTGTCCCAAAAGCAGCGAGACACAAACGAGCTGCAGTCACGATAGTTCTTGGCCATACGCTTGGCCTGGCTGTACGTTATTTTCGCATTCGCATCGGCAAAGCCGTTCTTCACCGCCTTGTAGGCCTTCTTGTACGTGCAGTCCACGGGAATGACCACGTCAACAGGGCCGAATGTGCCGCGCACCTCGCAGGCGCCCAAGCCCTTGTAGCTTATCTTTCCCCGCGCGCTTACCTTCGCCACCGCCGTATTCGAGCTCTTCCACGTACCCTTCGGCAGACCGCTCACCTTGGGGGTGGCGGTAAGACCCGGGTACAAGACGTAATTGAAACCGGTGAAGGAGCGTTTTCCCAGATCAATATCGAATACGCGCACGTTCAACGTGCCGGATACCACCGTGCCGTCGTCGCACGGCGCCTGATAGCTGATCGTGGTGGTTCCCACCGCGCAGGCCGTGATCACGAGGGAGGCGCTCGTGGAGTACCACCACGGGCTCCGCACGGCGACCGTGGCCACAGCGGGGTTGCTGGATACGGCCGTTACGTCGCCGTCGACCTGTCGATCCCCGACATCCAGGGAAACCTCGTAGAGCCCCGAATCGCCGCGAATCACATACACCGTACCCGAAGCAGCGTCTTGCGTGTAGTAGGACTCGCCCAGAAGCTGCATGGCCGCATCATCCGCAACGGCATAGGCTTGCTGGGCGAAAGCGCCCATGGCCGCCACAATGGCGAGCATGATGCCGGCAAGGGCAAACGCGACGGCCCGGCACATGCGGGCACGCGAACCGGCAGTCGGCGCGGCAGCGACGGCACAGGTATTCCCGAAAGGCAGACGAGTTCGAATAGGCTGCATGTCTTCCCCCTTCTCATTGGTTGACATGCATTCTACCTGACCGGAAGCGGCTCATCCAGAACTGAACGAGCCAGCGGCGCCTCCCTGCCCCAATACCGTGAGGGCGGCCCCTTCCCGAAGCCGCCCCCACTCTCAGATGACGTTTCCCTCGCCCTTCAGGGCGCCTCCCTCTCTGGCGCGACGCGCTACTTCCCCAGCAGTTTCTGGCAGAGCACTGCAAACGCGCACACGCCCAGGGCGAAGATGCCCACGGTCAGCACGACCTCCGGCACCGTGGGGGCATACACGCCCATGATCGCCCACATATCGGCAGCACCCCCGGTCTGGGCCGCCGCGCTGCCCAGGGTGATGCCCGGGCCGCCGGCAATGTTGGGCGTGGCGAACGCGGTGAACATGAGCCAGCAGCGCTTGCAGAACACGCCGGCCACCACGAGCACAGCCGCCACGCCCACGATCTTCATGTTGCGGCGGTTCTTCGCGAACACCAAGAGGCAGAAGGGAATCACCAGGCCGCACACCACTTCGAACCAGAAGAAGGGAGCCGTGCCGCCGACCAGCAGCGTGTTCAGCACCGCCAAGCCGCCCTCGGTGCCGTTGTAGGCCGTCGTGAGGATCTCGCAGCCGATGAAGTAGGCGTCCACGGCGATGCAGG
>Ga0073906_1001833_pt1 | contig 30921 bp, 36 predicted proteins | sample Inofromicrocosms_FD_65485 | JGI IMG/M metagenome (GOLD analysis project Ga0073906, IMG submission 65485) | Mouse cecum microbial communities from Vienna, Austria - Inoculum for glucosamine and mucus D2O microcosms | ecosystem: Host-associated > Mammals > Digestive system > Large intestine >...
TAATATTCTGATTTTTTATTTCCTTCTTTATACTTTGTAACTAATACTTTATCATCCTTTATTAAATAACATCTTACTGCTTTTCTTACTATCATTTATTTATTTCCTTCCAGTTTATATTTTACTTACACAAACTTCAATAATTTTATTTGGTTTAGGATTTTTATTTATTCTTTCAAAGTCTCTATATAAGTACTCTTCATATTCTTCTGTATACTCTATCTTAAATCCTGCTTTTAATAAAAATTGCTCAATTGAATCTTTACTATGTAATCTTCTATAAATATATCTTACATTATCTGTACCAATTGTTTTTATATCTGGATATTTTGTAAAACCAGTTTTCTCATCAAAAGTTGAACCTTCTAGCTTTGCTTCCCATTCTTCTAAACTTCTAACTGCAATAAAAAATTTTCCATCTTCTTTCATCACTCTATAAACTTCAGATAATGCTTTTTCCAATTGCATATCATTTAAATAATGTAAGACTAATCTAGCATAAATGAAATCAAAATAATTATCATCATATGGTAATTTTTCTGATACATCTTCTATTCTTAATTCTATTCTGTCTTCCAAGCCTTCTTTTATAATTATATTTTTTGTATACTCTAATCCTTTAGTATCAACAGTTGTTGCTATAATGTGACTATTAGAATTTTTTCTAGCCATTTCTATTTCCGCAGAACCTGCTGTACTAATTCCAATAGATAGAATATTTATATCTTTCTCTTTTATTAAACTTATACCATGTTCTTCACTTATACTAAATTTGAAATTTTCCATATAATATCCTCATACTTCTATCTTTAAAATATTTCTTTTATAAACTCAACTGTTTTATCAACAGCATCTTTTAATGCTTGCTTATCAGTATCAAATGTATGGCTTCCATTTTCAATAAGTTCTAATTTTGAATTTGTACATTTATTATGTACTTCTAAAGAAACTTTATATGATACTGTTTCATCTGCTAAACCATGAACAAATAACTTTGGAATCTCAATTGTTTGAATTTTATTTTTAGGCTTATATATATTAATCTCTTCAAATAAAGGAATACCAAATCTAAACAGTCTTCCAGCTTTATTATATGATTTATAAAAACCATCTCTTAAAGCTATCTCCTTATTTCTTTCTGATAAAAAGTTATCATTTCTTAATGCTTCATAATTATCTAAAGCACCATACCATAAAATTAGTGCTTTTACTTCATCAAATTTTGAATAATCTACTAAAGAAACTATACTTGCTCCAAAACTAGCACCTAATACTATTATCTCTTTATATCCTTTGCTTTTTAAAAATTTAATTACAGATTCTACATCCTCAATTTCTTTTGATATAGTCATTTCATAATCAATACCACCTGATTCTCCATGTCCTCTAAAATCAATTCTTACAGTACTATAACCTTGTTTTCCTATTTCCTTAGCAAGTGTAGTAAAACTGCCTCTTTCATATTTATCTCCTCTTATTCCATGACAAAGTAATACTACTTTATCTGTTGAAACATCTGACATTAAAGCACATAACTTAATATTATCAGTACTATTAATATAAATTTTTTCTTCCATTTACTATCTCCATTTTACGAATATTGGTATATCTTTACACCTCTTCTATCTTTCTATCTATCATAAATTTATTTCCTGTAATATGATAAATATTAGGTATATTATTTCTTAATGTGACTTTGTTATGTGAATATTTATTTTCATCAATATCACAAGCAACTACTTTTCCAACTACTATGTGGTGATTTCCCGTTTCTATTTCATTTTCAAAAATACAATCAATATTTACAATACATTCTTCTATCCTTTTACATGTTAATTCTTTGGAATCATATGGTGTTAAATTTGCATATTTAAATTCACTTATATTTCTATCTACTTTTTCTCCAGCCTTATAAAGTTTATCTAGCATATCTTCCTTCGGAATACATATTATAAATTGCTTTGTTTCTTTTATATTTGCATAAGTATCTGTTTTAGGTGAAATGGCTATTGCTACCATATTATCTGGTTTAGTAGAACAATTCATAAACATTGCAAAAGGTGCTACATTTTCTACATTATCTTTACTTATTGTAGATACTAATATGACTGGTGATGGTTGAGTTACATACACTATTTTCTCAATCTTATCTAATATTTCTAGTTTTTTCATAATTTGCTTTCTCCTTTAAAAACATTTAAAAAAATATATTTTCTTCCAAATCATCTGGATGTTCTAATTCGATTTGTAAATTTTCCCAAGAAAATAATGGATAGAAATATTGTATATTTAACTCTTCGCATTTTTCTTTACTAAACTCATTATTGCCATTGTAATAAAATCCTACATCTTCGTATTCTGCAATATTTTTAAAATCTCTACTACCATATTCCTTTGTTAAACAAACATATAATATTTTAGCATCTTTATATCTCTTTTTTATTTCATTTATACATATTTCCACACTGGTTCCTGTACTGTGCATTGCTTCTACTATTAAAAATACTGGTTGTTTTTTATTTATTTCTATTGAATCAAATGGATTAAAAATCATCTCAATCTTATTATCACCATTTTTATAAGCTATATGTTTAATTTGTATAGGCAAAAATTTTACAATATTTAATTTATTAGAAATATATACTGCTGGTACTGCACCACTTCTTAAAACAGGACATATATAATCTATTTTTATTCCTTTATCTTGAATATACATTCCTAACTGATTGCATATTTTGTCTATATATTGCACGAATTCATTATGTTCGATTCTTTTATAATTTTTTTGCATTTTGCTCTCTCCTTATATATTTATGATTCTAAAAGTAATTTATCAAAATCAGATTGATATAATTTATCTTGTATTACTCTATACTTTTTCCTACTTTCTTTTGCTAGACTGTCTTGCAAATTAATTTAATTAAATCATCTTAATTCGTCAGACAGTGTGTGGCGAATTTATTATTTTAATTTTAGTGTTGACAAATCGTTGACAATTACATTATTTTTACTGTTTCAAAACACTGTATCTATTGATTTTTTAAGATTAATTCTGTAACAGTTTCCACATGATGTGTAAAAGGAAACATATCACAAATTGATACTTCTTTTAATTCATACACATCCTCCAAAATTTTTAAATCACGAGCAAGAGTTGCTGGATTACAACTTACATAAACAATTCTTTTTGGTTTTATTTGCATAAGAGTTTCTAATGCTGTTTTATCGCAACCTTTTCTTGGAGGATCTACAAAAACTACATCTGGTTTTATATTTCTTTCCTTTATAAATTCAGGTAATGTTTTTTCAACATCACCAACAAAAAATTCTGCATTTTCTATATTATTTAATTTTGCATTTTCTTTTGCATCTTCAATTGCTTGTGGAATTGTCTCAATTCCATATAATCTTTTCACTTTTGGTGATGCAAAAATTCCTATTGTACCTATTCCACAATATAAATCAAACACAGTTTCATTCCCTGTAAGCTCTGCATATTCAACAACTTTACTATACAACTTTTCTGTCTGAGTTCTGTTTACTTGATAAAAAGACATTGGAGAAATCTTAAATTTAAAATCTCCTAAATAATCAAATATAAATCCTTCACCAAAAATAATTTTATTTTCTTTACCTAAAATTACATTTGTATTTTTACTATTTATATTTTTTACAATTGTTTTTACTTCTTCATATTTAGATGTAATATACTCTACTAATTCTTTTTCTTTTTCTATTTTTTCAGTATTTGTAACTAATGTGAGCATCACTTGATTTGTTTTTTTGCCAATTCTAATTACTATATGACGGATGCTTCCTTTTAATGTTTTTTCATCATATACTTTAATATTATTTTTCTCTATAAAATCAAAAATATCATTTGCGATTTTTTGGCTTAAGCTATCTTGAATCAGACATTCTTTTGTAGAAATTATTGAATGTGTTCTTTCTGCATATACACCCATTGCTGGCTTTTTATCAATTCCTATACCTACAGGATATTGTAATTTATTTCTATAATTATATGGCTCATCCATTTTTAAAATATCTGCAATTTTTATTTCTCTTCCTAGTGCCTTTTTTAATGTAGATTCAACAGAATTCTTTTTTATTTCTAAAGTATAATCATAATTAATATGTCTTAAATTACAACCACCACATCTTGTAAAAGTATTACAATCAGATTCATTTCTATATTCTGATTTTTCTAAAATTTCAAGCACTTTTCCATATGCTAAAGAAGTAGTAACTTTTAAAATTTTTATTCTTACTTTTTCTCCTTTTAAGCACTTGGGAATAAATACTGCCATTCCATCAATTTTAGCAATTCCCTCACCTTGAAATCCATTATCAATTATCTCTACTACATATTCTTCATTTTTTGCTATCATATTTTATCTACTACCTCTTGATCTTCCTCCAGAATTTCTTGTTCTTTCTTCTCTTGATTTATTTTTTTCTTTTTCTTTCTCTTTTTCTCCACCTTCTCTTAATCTGTCATCTCTATTTTGAATTTGTTCCTGATCTTCTATTTCTCTATCATGTTCCTTAAAGTTCCTTAATATATTTGATATTCTTCTTAAAGTATCAGCATCACATCTAATTCTGTCTTCAAATGTTTGTTTATCTAGTTTCTTCTTTTTCTTCTTTTTTAATTTTTCAAAATATTCTACATCAACAATTTCATCAGCTTCAAGTTCTTTTATAACCTCTTCAAATTCTTTTTGAGTTTCAATATCTTTAATTTTCTTTTTTATTTCCTTTAATTTTTTTAATTCTTCTTTACTTTTTTTCTTACTTTTAAGTTTATTAATTAATGAGTTTGATTTTAATAATTTCTTCTTATCTTTTTTCATATTTTATTCCTCTTCATTATCTTCATCTTTAAAATACATATCATACTCAACAATGTTTTTATCTGCAACAAGTTCAAATGCAATTTTTCTAAGTAATTTATTAGCTTCTATTACTCTAATTTTAACTTGGTCTCCTATCTTAAATCTTCTGTTCGTTCTTTCGCCAGTTAATGTTTTTCTATTTTCATCATAAATAAAATATTCATTTCCCATATTTTCAAACCTGATTAAACCTTCAACTGTACTTTCTAGTTCTACAAACATACCAAAACCAGTTATTGAAGATACAATACCAAAATATTCTTCTCCAACTTTATCTTCCATAAATTCAGCTTTCTTAATATCCTCAGCATCTCTTTCTGCTTTTGTTGCATTCTTTTCTGCCTCAGTTGAACTTTCAGCATATTTTTCAGATTTTGATTCTAGTTCAGCCATTCTATCTTCTGATAACATATAATTATTTTCTATATATTCAGAAATTACTCTATGAATAAATAAATCTGGATATCTTCTTATTGGTGAGGTAAAATGACAATAATATTTACTTGCAATTCCAAAATGTCCCTTATTCTCACTTTCATATCTTGCAAGTTTTAATGTTCTTAAAATTAATGTAGATATAACTTTTTCGTATTCTGTTCCTTTTAATTTGTCTAATACTTCAGCAAAAGCTTTTGGTTTTATATTATCTTTTGTTACTTTTATTTTCTCACCTATATTAAATAAAAATTTATTTGTTTCTTGTATTTTATCATAATCAGGCTCTTCATGAACCCTATAAATAAATGGTGCTTCTAACCAATAAAATTTCTCTGCTACTGATTCATTTGCTGTTAACATGAACTGCTCAATAATTTCATTTGCAAAAGTAGTTTCGTATTTTTTAACATCAATTGCTCGTCCATTTTCATCTAGTACTATTTTGCTTTCTGGAATATCCAAATTCAAATATCCTTGAGTAAGTCTTCTATTTTTTAATATTAAAGCAAGTTCCTCCATTAATTTAAAATAACTTATATATTTTTCATATCTTTTTGAAACTTCTTCATCTAAGTCATTTATAATTTTATTTACATTTGTATATGTCATTCTTTCTGTTACTCTTATTACTGATTTATAAACATCTGCTGATATAACATTTCCTTTTCTATCAATTTCCATGCTACAAGATAATGCAAACCTATCTTTTCCAGCATTTAAACTGCAAATTCCATTTGAAAGTTCAAAAGGCAACATTGGTATTACTCTATCAAACATATACACACTTGTTCCTCTTTTTATTGCTTCTTTATCTAATTTACTTCCATCTTTTACATAGTAACTAACATCTGCAATATGAACATCTAAAACATAATTTCCATCTTCATTTTTAGAAACACATATTGCATCATCTAAATCTTTTGCATCTTCACCATCTATTGTAAAAATTATATTATCACGTAAGTCTTTTCTATTTTTTATATCTTTTTTATTTATTTCTTGAGGTATGCTTTGAGCTTCTTCTTGTACAAAAGATGGAAATTCATTTGGAAGATCAAATTCTTTTATTACAGAAAGCATGTCTACACCTGCTTGATTTATATTTCCAAGCACTTCGATAATTTCTCCTTCTGCATTTTTGCCTTTTTCAGGATATTTTGTAATTTTAGCAATTACTTTATCATTACTTTTTGCTTCTTTACATTTACTTTTTGATATAAAAATATCTGTTCCAAATTTCTTATCATCTGGAACTACAAAACCAAAATTTTTAGACTTTTGAAAAATTCCAACAATTGTTTCTCTTTCTCTTTTAACAATTCTAACAATTTTAGCTTCTGCTCTTTTTGTTCCTTCTTTTTTCTTATAAATATTAACTTGAACTGTATCTCCATCTAAAGCTTTATTTACACTATTTGGTGGTATAAATAGATCTTCTTCAAGACCTTCAACTTCTACAAAACCAAATCCTTTTTCATTAGCTCTAAAAATCCCTTCAATTTTCTGTTTTTTCTTTTTACTCATATACATTCTCTCCATACAACAAAAAAAGCAGCACAAAAAATGCACTGCTCCTAATTTTTTATTTTTATTTAAACAACAAATATTATACCTAATACTATTGATAATACAGCAAATACAACCATTAATACTAATGTAGCTGTTTTAATTTTTCCTTCTGTTGTTTTTCCTTTATTTTTCTCATAAAAATTATTTGCAGAGGCACCAACTATTGTTCCTGACGCTCCACTTTCTTCTTTGTTTTGTTTCATAACTAATACGATTACTGCTAAACAAACTACTGCATATATTCCCATTAATATATATTTTACTATTTCCATTTTGTATAACCTCCAATTTTCTTCCGTTATTAACTATTTAAGTTTAACATATGAGAATTTAAAAATCAACAGTTTTATAAAATTATTTTATTTATTATACCAATTTACTATTTCATTAGGGATTCTTAAATTACCTTTTCCAACAGCCAAACTAATTGTTGGTTTATTGTTACCATGATAATCACTTCCACCACTCTTTAAAAATCCTTTATTATCACATAATTCATTTAAGTGTTTTATATTTTCTTCTGTAAAGTCACTGTGATAACATTCTATACCATCAATATCATATTTTTCTAAAAGCTCATTTAATTCTTCTTCTATATTTTTCATCCATTTATAAATATATATATGTGGTAAGAAAACAAGTCCTCCTGCACTTTTTATAGCATTTACTGCTGTTTCCACACTTGGATAGTCTTCTGATTTATCAATATACCACTCTGTTTCTTTATTACAATAATATTTTTTTGAAAATGTTTGAACTCCATTATCCCAAAAATCTTCTGGAAGCTTAGATTTATTTTCAGGATGTCTTTTTATTTCGTCATATACTGTTTTTCCTCCCCAATCATTTTCTGGATTCCATACAATATCTTCTCTTTTGGACATAGTTAAATTTAATTTTTCACAGATATCATATAATTTATTAAAATACTTTGTTTCAATAACCTTTCTATCTTTTTTTGCATAAAATTCTTTAACCCATAAATTCATTTTTTCATAATCATAATCATATCCTAGAACTTCTATGGTACTTCCTTTATAAAAACATTTTATTTCTATTCCTTTTATAATTTTCCCTGAATAATAATTTTTTATGTCTATATTTTTCAATTCTTCATATGCTAAACATTTATCATGATCTGTAATAGATATATAATCTAGTTTTAAACTCTCTGCTTGCTTTAAAATTTCTTTAACAGAACATGTACCATCTGAATATGTCGTATGTATATGTAAATCAACCATTTTATCTTTCTTCTCCTTCTTTTTCTTTGATTATAGATTTCATTATAATACTTTCTAATTGACTTAATTCCTTTGATTCATCTATATTCATTCCAAATCTTTCCATTTTTTCTCTTATTATTTTTAATCTTTCTTGATATCCTGATACTCCTTCTTTAAAATCTCTTTGTCTAATTATATCCATTGCTTCTGTTACATTTCTAAACTTTTTATTAGTATCTTTACTATCGTATTCAACATTTACAAAATCATTTTCAGTTTTTCCTCTTGAATGTACTATTGTTCTCATACCATTATTTTCTAAATTAATAGCAATTTTGTCAAGCGCATCATATCTCTTATCATGTGCTTCTATACTTACTAATCTTGCAATATCTGCTGATTCCTTCATCTTTATATATCTTTCAAAATCTGATAGTAATGATTCTTCTCTTGGCACAGCCATTAAAGCAAGCCAAATATCATGAACATTACTTTCTTGCATTTTATCAACAACAATTGTATCTCCAAGTGTATTTTCAATTATTATACTTTGACCTTGAGCTATTGATTCTTCCATTAAATTTTTTCTCATCATCTTTACAACAGGATCTGTAACTCTTGAAGCACTTTCAGGAAAATCAATTGCAAGTTTATGACTTCCAGGAACACAAAATCTATAAAAATCTGCATTATTAATTACTGCATCTATATTAAATTCTTTTTTTAATCTTTCTTTATATGTTGCAATTAAAGCTGATTTTCCAGCACCTGGTTGTCCTCCTAAAATTACTGCAATAGGTCTTTGCATATTTTGCTTTCTTGTATTATTTGATTCTGTTTCAAGTTTAGCAAGCACAGCACAAAAAGCCATATAATACTGTCTTATATAATTTTCCCATTCTTCAATTGTTGTAAATTGTGAAGACATATTATATAATCTTTCATCTATTGTTTGCCTTTTTCTAATCGGATTTATTTGTGCACAACTATCCATTTTTTATGTCCTCCTTGATTTCTTTTCCATAAACATTTATTACTTTCTCTATTGTCTCTTTATCTCCTAAAGAAACTAATTCTTTTTCTTTTAATATGCGTTTTACTTTTTCTTTATTAAACATATCTTTAGAAAATTTAATTGATAATATTTCAGTTGCTACTGAAATGTCTGTTGCTAAATTACTCATATTTTCTCTCCTCTTAATTAATTTTACTTATACTAACAAAGAAAATTTTTATAAACAATATCTTTCATTATAAATTCACGAAAGTATGATTTTTTTCATTTCTACGTCACATATAATTCAAACAAAAACTACAAAACACATAGTTTTCATAGAAAAATCACATTCTGTTCTTTTAAAAATTTCACCAATTTACATAATTTTCATAGTATATATTATAAAACTAAAAGGAGGAATTTTTATGTGTAGTTGTAATTGTAATCGTCGTTGCCCAAATTCAAATACTAATACCAACTCAATTAACTTCTATTCAGATGCTAATGGTGGTTTGGGTATGAATTGCTCTCCATTTCCAATAAATTATTTATATGGTCACGCTTATACTCCAAATCAAATAATGACAAAAACTTTTGAACCAGCTGTCGGATTAAAAAATGGTACTATGTTCCCGGAGTTAGTCAGTCCTTATTATCCAGGACAGTCAATAGATTTTATAAATTATTTAAGAAATGGAGGAATGTAGATATGAGTTGTGATAAACATTGTAACAATACATGTGATAACCAAAATAAACACAGTTTATTGCATGAAATAATGTCATTAAATTTTGCTGTAAATGATTTAGTATTATATTTAGATACTCACCCAACAGATACTAGAGCAATAAATTTGCATAACGAATATAGTGAAAAAGTAATAGAATTAACAGAAAAATATCAAAGATTATATGGTCCATTAACTGTCAACTTTTCTTCAGAAACTTGGGATTGGATTGACGAACCATGGCCTTGGGAAAGGGGTGCTTATTAATGTATTATTATGTAAAAAGTTTACAATATCCTATAAATATAAAGCATAGAAATCCAAAGATGGCTCAAACTATTATTTCTCAATATGGTGGGCCTGATGGAGAACTTGCAGCATCACTTAGATATCTATCTCAAAGATTTGGTATGCCTGATCAAAAATCAAAAGCAGTATTAAACGATATTGGCACAGAAGAGCTTGCTCATTTAGAAATGGTAGGTACTTTAGTGCATCAATTAACAGACGGTGTTAGTCCTGAAGAATTAGAAAAAGCTGGTATGGGACCTTACTATACAGATCATGGTTGGGGTGTATATCCACAAGCAGCTGCTGGATTTCCTTTTACTGCTGCAGCACTAGCTGTAAAAGGTGATCCTGTTGCAGATTTAACTGAAGATTTGGCTGCTGAACAAAAAGCTCGCGCTGTATATGAAAAATTAATAGATTTATGCAAAGATGACGCAGATGTTGTTGATGTATTAAGATATTTAAGAGAGCGTGAAGTCGTTCATTTCCAAAGATTTGGTGAAGCTTTAAATGGTGTTCAAGAAAAACTATATCAAAGAAATAAATTTTATATGAATAAAAATTGTAATGATTAAATAACAAAAGAGATAAAGTTTTTACTTTATCTCTTTAAAATTTTATTTTTGCTTTTCATCATGCTCATCTTTTCCAAGTAAATTATCTTTTTCAATATCTGATAATATTTGAGCTTCTTCTTTCATTTCTCCTATTCTAGTTTCTTTCTTTGCATATTCTATTGCACTTTCTGAAAAAACTTTTTTGTTTTCGTTTTTGAATTTTGAAAAATCTAATTTCATAGGAATTTGATCAAAAAAATCTTTTTCTCTTAATGAAACTTCTTGATATTTTGTCATAAAATCATTTACTAATGCAACTAAACTTTCATCTGTTTTTCCATTAAGTATTATTGTTTTATATTGTTCAATTTCTTCTTTAGTAAATGTTAATTTTCCAAGCATTTTTGATGCTTCAATTTCTTCTTTTTTCTCAGGTCCATATTCTAATTTTGCACTTAATTCACCAAATTTCCTTTGAAACTGACTTTTTTCTGTTTTTCCTCTATCTGAATCTTCACCATAATCAGAAATATATTGCAATCCGTTTTTTCCATCTACTTGAATTCTTTCTAACTCAGATTTTATTTTATATGAATAGGTATTAAAATCTGCAAAAGTTTGACCTTCTCCAAGGGCTGAATCTCTTGCTTCAATTACTTTTTGTGCAAGTTGTACTTTCTCAAAATATTTAGTTGTAGCAATTTCCTCTTCTGGACGCCCTAAACTTCTCATTATTGCAATTGATATAGCCTGTACAAATCCTTCAGTTACTTGATTATGCATTATCAAATTTCCATTTGAATCAATTTCTTTTGTTGTCATTCCATATGAAATTCCAAATTGTTCTTCTGGTGATAAATTTATAATATCTGATAATCTTCTTTGTCCATCAACTTCTTCCATTTTTCTAAAACCAGTTACCTTATCAAAATTAGCATATCGTCTTCCATCACTACTAGTATAAAATTGTTCTTCATCTTCTTTTACAATTGATTGTTCCATCGTATGTGTAACTTCATGAAAAAAAGTATCTCTTAAATCTGATAAATCTTCAAAATTTACTCCTTCTTTTATTTTAATTCCAGCTTTATCTCTAACTTCTTTATATATAGCAACTGCTTTTGATAATTTTCCTGTTTTATCAAAATATGTGAAGTTCATAGCTCCAGTAGATTTTCTAACATTATCATAATATTCTTGAGAATTTGCAAATATCATTGTTTCATCATCAAGACTTTTTCCATACAAAATATCATTATCGCTTTCCTTAAAATCTCCTAAGATAAGTTTATCTATACTCATCAAGTTCTCAAGTGCAGTATCAAAATCAATTTTTCCTTTTGTTATCTTTTCTATTCCTAAAGAATATTCATAAGCTAGTAACAAAGCAATATCTACTTGATGTCCATCTTCTGTTTCAATTGTTTTATCCCAATCTTTCTTTTTTTCTAAAACCTGTTTTACCTTTTCTAACCTTTCATGGTCTTTTTTATCATATTGGAATAAAATATTAGTTGTTTCTTTAATATTTAACATCCTATATTCCTCTTAATTTTCTAAGTTTCCTATTACTACATTTCCTTGCTTATCTATATATGCATAGTCACCATACTCTGTTTCAACACGTGCTCTATCATTATAAAAACCTTCAATTCCTTTATATTTAGATATATCTAAAAGAATATTTTCATTTTTGTCTATTAAATAACTTTCATTATCATATTGAGTTAATCTTTTTATATACTTATTTATAACCATTGCAGTTCCATTTTTAAAATCTTGAACAAAAGCATATTTAAAATCTATAACTACATTTCCTTTTTTATCTATAAATCCTATTTTTCCATCTTTTTCAACTTCTGCAATGCCATTTGATAAGAAATCATCAGCATCATCATAAATACAATCAATTACTAAATTTCCACTTTTATCAATATAACCATACTTATCTTTTTTTACTACTACTGCAAGATCATTATAAAAACTTTCCGCATAATCATATTTTGAACAATTAATAACTTCATTTCCATTTTTATCTATAAACATAACTTTAAAATTTTTAACTACCAATGCTAAACCTTCATAAAATGAATTTACTTCATTGTATTTATAATCTATAACAAGTTTTCCTTCTTTATCTATAAAACCATATTTTCCATCTTTTTCTACATCTGCCAATCCCTCTGAAAAATCATAAGCAGTATCAACATCTAAATTATCAATTACAATATTTCCATTTTTATCTAAAAACATCCATTTATCTTCTTTTTGTACTGATATTAAATCTTCTGAAAACCATAACATATCATCATATATACAATCTGTAATCATTTCACCTGTATTTTTTATAAGTCCATATTTTCCATCTAAATTTACTTTAACTGTTCCATTATCAAAAAAAGTAAGCATTTTATCATATTTATAATCGATAATTACATTTCCATCTTTATCTATAAATCCATACTTGTCATCTTGAATTACAGATGCAAAACCATCATAAAACTTACTTATTTCATCATATTCTACATCTAAAATAATTTCTCCCATTTTGTTTATAACATATGTATAGTCACCTTTTTCTACAATTGCTAAACCATCTGAAAAATCATCTGCGCTATCAAACCCAAAATCTATTACTATATTTCCTGACTTATCTATATATCCGTATTTTTTATCTTGTTCTACAAGTGCAAGTTCCTCTGAAAATGATTTTTCATTATCAAACATAAAATCTACTACTACATTTCCATTTACATCTATATATCACCATTTATCATCTTTTTTAACTCCAACAAGCCCCTCTGTAAAAGTTCTTGTATCATCATATTGAGTTTGTAATATAGTTTCTCCTTTTGAATTAATAAGTTTTACTTTATTACTTTCTAAAACACTTGCAATCCCATCTATAAAATGAGCTTCTTTATCAAATCTAAAATCTATTACTACATTTCCATTTGTATCTATAAATCCCCATTTATCACCTTTTTTTACACAAGCAAGTCCTTCTTCAGTAAATAAGCTTGCACTATCATACAAAAAATCAACTATCAATTTTCCCTCTTTGTTTATATATCCCCATTTTGCGTCTTTGTATATTGGTGCAAATCCATTTTGAAATGGATACGCCTCTTCAATTTTCCCATCATATAATGTCCCTACATAATCAACATAATAATCAATGTTCTTGTACTCTGGCAATGTTTTGCTAATTTTCGTATTTTCTTTTTTTAGTGAATTAAATGCAAAAATAATACAAGCAACTATAAAAACATCCACCATTATTATTAAAAATAATTTAATTAATTTTTTCATTTGTAATCCTCCAAATATATTTATATAAAAATTTTATCATTAATAATTGTATATGTCTTGATTTTTACACATTTGTAATAAAGAAAAGCTGGCTATATGAAAAACATATAGCCAGCATCTTAGCAATAATTTTTAAGGATTGTATTTGAGCAAAATATCTTCTGAATCTACCCAGCTCCCATTTAAGTTACCGTTAGGGTGAAATACCATCTCATACACCAAGTCTTTATGAGAATCCTTTTCCTTCTTCTGAACCCTTAGATCAGCTGATTCTGAGCAAACTGCAACACCTTTGTAGTTATAAATCTCTACATAGTAGTAATACCCCAGAATATTTTTCTCAGGCACAAACCTACTGTCTTTATCAACCTCCTGCCACACATCATTAAGTCTTACTTTATTGCAACTGCAGTAATCAACTTTCTCCTGATTTATCATGGTTTCTACATCATAATCCATTAATTCTCTGAAAATGATATTATCAATTCCAAGTTTCTTGTAAAATTCGATATACTCTACCATTCCAGCCAAATCATGAATTCCTTCTTTCAAAAGCAGACAACTAAGTCTTGGACGCAGATTTTTGGACAATGCACATGGAATAATTACTTCCAAATCTGCATTTGTACATCCCAGCTCGCCACAAGGATATGGCATAAGAATCCTATTTTTAGTTTCATCATAGTGAGCTTTGCTGATATTTAAATGGTTAAATTTTGCATCAATCAGATGATCGATTACTCTTTTACCATCAACCACTTTAAGCAAAGCAGAACCATTTGTAGTAATCGTTTTCTTCCTGATATTATATTTATCAAGAAGTTTTACCACTCTTGGAAATCTTGGTGAAAGTGTAGGTTCTCCGCCAGTAAGTGACACACTAACATTAAGTGGCGCAACTCTAGCAAGAACTTCTTCAACACGTCTGAAATATTCCTCATCATCTTCAATTTTGGGTTTCTTATAAATCATGCTTCTGTTTTCATACCGAAGCTGTGCAACACAAAACATGCAATCTGCATTGCAATAATCATCAATGAAAATAGATAAATTGCAATTTCCATATACCTTTTTAGGCATATCGAACTCAAAATCTATAAGTTCTTTAGTTCCAATATCAAAGTTTGCCTGCCGTGTATAGCGAACATCTTCAAAAGTACTCATTAGGCTCTCCTTTCATAGTCCAGCAATGTTTTAGAAACATCATTCCAGTTTGTATCAACCAACCTACCATCAGCATAAAAAATCAAATCTCTTATGATATCTGGACTGGCTGTATTCTTCTCTCTATAACACTTAACAAGTTTATCATGATAGTGAAAATGTTCTACATTATAATACAACCCATCAAGCGTATAGGCATATCTAAAATCTGCTCTCTTTCGAATTGCATCAAGAATTTCAGAAATATCAACAAAAAGTTTCTGATAATCATCTGCACCTTTTTTTGAAGTATCAATAGGTATCAATTCTCTAAAAACTACTGTATCAATCCCCAAACTTTCATAATGAGAATAATACTGAAGCATTTCTTCAAGATTGCTAACACCACCTTTTTGTAAAGTACATCCCATACGTACTCTCATATTGTGTCCAGCACAAAATCCTGCAATTTCGCAGAGCTGAGAATTAATCAAATCGCCTTTTGTTTTCATTATTCGATAATTTTCCTCAGGCGAAATAGCATGTCTGCTGATATTGATGTTATTTAAAAAATTATTCTCATACATATATTGAAGAATCATCTTTCCATCAATAAAATCAAGCAGTCCCGTTCCATTTGTAGAAAAAGATCTCAAAACATACCCGTATTTATGCACAAGCTTTATAACTTCAGGAAGACGCCGTGCTTTAGTGGGTTCACCACCTGTAATCATAACAGAAGGATTGAGAGGTTTAAGAAGCCCAAGAATATAATCAAGTCTCCTCAAATACTCCTCATCGTCCATAATCTCTTTTGAGCACAAAAAGTTTTCCTCAAACTTATTCATGCAAAAAGAACAATCAGAGTTACATCTATTAGTTACATAAATAGTGAGTCCTACATTGCTATAAACATAACGCTTTTTACCAGCAATCTCCATTTGCTTAATAGAGTATTTTTCAACATCATGAGTTTCAGTTTTTGGCATCCAAACAGGTTCAAATTTTATTGTATTCATTCGCTAATTCTCCTTTTCTCATAGTCGCTTCTTCCAATAAGATCTTTACCAAAACATGTTCCATCACAAGCGTAAACAAACCAATCATCAATATTCTGTACAATAACTGGTTTTGAATACTCTGTTTCATTTTCATATCTGCCATAACTTTGCAAATAGAAAATGTTTGAAATTTCTTTCAAATTTGCCTCTTCAATAAGCTTTACAATCCAATCATCTCCATGACGAAGCCTAACATTTAAGACAATGTGGAATTTGGGATTGTTTTTGGAAAGCTTATAAAATTTCTGACACTTCTGTACAATTTCGTTGTCAATAGCATACAGCCAGTAATTAACACTGATTTTTATTACAACCGGTATCTGAGTCTTTTTTTGGAAATCCAGTAGATGATAAAAGTGCTTATCAAGCAAAAATCCATTTGTAAGAATAATAACTTTTAAACACCTTCCAGTCTCAGCCGCATAATGCATAAATGAATATAACTTTTTGTGTAAGAACGGTTCACCTCCCTCAAGTTGAAGTTCAAAAGGATTGTCTTTTTCATCAATAATCTTCTTGAACTCTTTGATACTCATAAATGTATTGTTTTGTGAACTCGACCACATACAGCAAAATTCACAGTCAGCATTACAGCTGTTTGTGATATTTATATACTGCCGTATTTTCATTTTAGAACTCATAACAAATACCTCCTTATAAAATTATTAATTTGTCAATGTACTTACAGTGACTTATTGCTAAGATAATTAAACAATAAATCCTCGAAATTATATCATGCATTATGTAAATTTTCAAGCTTTCTTTGTATTTTAATTTTCGATTTATGTAAATTTTAATTGCAATTTTTCTTATATTCTGTTATAATAGAAAAATTAATATTATTTTATCTTTCTTAGAATAGTATAGTTTTAAAAACTATACTACTAGACAACATTTTATTATCTGCATCAGTTTGCAAATGCAAACAGAAAGGAGCTCTTACGATGACTGTTGATAAGAACTTGTTAATGCACTGGTGGCATTTCTACAACAAGGATATTTACACCTTGGAAGAGTTGGAACAGTTTGGAAAAATCATTGACCAATATGGAGTTGATAAGATATTTGAATGTGCTGTTGCTTCATTTATCTCAGGTGACGGTTCTCCTATGCCTGTATTATCATGTATTCGGTGCAATTGTGTTGAAGCACTTATCGATACACTTCCTGATATTTCAGCTTTTACAGATGGCGAAAAATCTGAATATGACAATTTCTGCAAAATATTCATCGAAGAAATTTCAAGCACACTTTAATTACAAAGGAAAGGCAGTAGCTAAGTCTACTGCCTTTTGTGAAATTTAGGGACAGTCGAAAAATTTCACTTTTAATATAGGAGTTTTCTATATTGTCATTTGCAAATTTTATGTAAATATGATATAATAGTCTTTGAATTACGTTATATATCCCTTTGAAACTCAAAAATTTCGGAGGGAAACCTCCGAAGCCAAATTTAAGGAGGTAACTATATGAAGAAAACTTTTGAAAGTTTGGAAAAAGTCATCCAGGACATGGGGCTCACCATCATCGAGAAGCATGAAGACGATTTCTGTATCGTAGCAGCGGTACAGCATCCTGAAAAAGGTGTGTTTGTCGTTTACACAACGCAAACCATCATCAGCATGGATTCTCTATTCGCCTTCAAGATGTTCCGCTGCACTGGGTACCTTCCGTTCGACTCTGTTACCAGTGATGACAACGACACCCGTGCTTTCATTTCCCGGTACTCTGATGCCATAGAATCTAACAATCTGCTGAGAAACATTTACAGCAGTTGCTTCTGTCCTGAGGAGTTCCGTTTCTTCGTAAATTGCGCCAGCTAAGGTGCATGAAAAAGCCTTCCCTTGCGGGAAGGCTTTTTCGATTATATTAATAATTTTTATTTTGTTTTCTAGCTTTTCTACAAGCTGGACATCTTACTGGTTGATTTGTAAAACCTTTTTCTGCATAAAATTGTTGTTCTCCAGCAGAAAAAACAAATGTTGTTCCACAATCTTTACATGTAAGCGAAATATCTTCATATTTTGATTCCATTATATTTACCTCCTTTTAAAAACTGATTTGAATTACTTTTTTACTTAACCAATCTAATAATGAGAAGATAAATATTTTAAAATAATTTCATTTTAGTTCTTTTATAAACTTATTTTACTATACCATACTTTATATAAAAAAACAACTATTATCTTATAAAATTAGTATGTTTTTTTGCATTTTCTGGATATTTAATTCCAGCATTTTTTCCAGCCTCGATACATTTTAACATCCAAGCCATATTTTTTCCTAAGTTATACATTGTTTGCATTCCTTCTTCATCTTGAGTTGTTTCTTCTAAATTATTTCCATGAATTGTATTCCAATATGTTGATGAAACAATTGGCATTTGACTTATTGTAAAATATTTATTTAAAACATCTATTGAAGCTGATGTTCCCGCTCTTCTTGCACAAGCAATAGCTGCTGCTGGCTTAAATTGAAATACATTTTTGCCAGCATAAAAAGCTCTATCTAAAACTGATAAAATTCTACCTGTTGGATGTGCATAATATACTGGTGTACCAAATACATATCCATCACATTCTTCTGCTTTTTCAATAAGTTTATTTACAATGTCATCATCAAATACACACTTATTTGTTTTATTTTTGATACAAAATGCACATCCAATACAATCATTAACTGGCTTATTTCCTAAATCAAATATTTCTGAATCTATTCCTTCTTCTTTTAATGATTCTGCTACCTTGGTTAACGCAGAATATGTTCCACCTCTTCTAGGACTTCCGATTTACTAATAATACTTTCATAATATTTCCTCCATATAATAATTATATAAGTTTTTATGCATTATATCACAAATTGTTATTTGTGTGAGTAATTTTAATTGTATAACTTATATTTTTATATAATATATTTTCTTCTTTCAAAGTTCTCGGTATTCCTCCATATTTTAAAGTAGAATTAAATTTTTAAAGAAAACAGCGCCCTCAAAACAAGTTTGAGATTCCCTATTTTCTTTAAAAATATTCTACTAATAAAATACTCTGTTTACATTCGAACTTTTCTCTCAGAAAATTATTATATAAAAATATTAAGTGTCAAATTTAAAATTACTACAATAAATAAAATTTGTAACAGCCTAGGACTCAAGTAACTGCTGTAAACTTACTATTCAGCAGAAAGTTATGTCTTAGGCTGTTTGGAAATTATTATTTGGTGAGGAATTTTTTTGCACATATTCATTAAAGCTTTGTAGAATAATTTAAAAATTTAGAGTGACGCGCAGTTTGGAGTGCGGAAGCACGACGGCAAGGAATGATAAATTTTTAGAATTATCTACAAAGCATAATTAAAAGTCATAAAAAATTCACTCACTCAAATAATAATTTACCCTAAGCTCACATCCAATATCATCATTACCAAAAATCCAAGTGTAACACCTAGCATTCCATATTTTGATAAATCTCCAACATTTTGTGATTCTGGAATTAATTCATCCACAACAACATAAATCATTGCACCAGCGGCAAAAGCTAATAAATAAGGCAAAACTGGTACAATCAAACTTGTAAGTAAAATTGTAATTATTGCAGCAATTGGTTCAACAATTCCTGATAATACACCACATAAAAATGCTTTCGGTTTTGGCATACCATCACTTTTTAATGGCATAGAAATAATTGCTCCTTCAGGAAAATTTTGAACTGCAATTCCTATTGCTAGAGCAAATGCTGCTGCCATAGTAATTCCAGAACCAGCAGTTATTGCACTTGCAAAAACTACGCCTACTGCCATTCCTTCTGGTATATTATGAAGTGTTACTGCTAAAACAAGCATCGTTGTTTTATTCAATTTAAATTTTTTAATTCCTTTCTCTACATTGTTTTCTAAATGTGGTACAACCACATCTATTATCATTAAAAATAATATTCCAAAAATAAATCCTAATGTAGCAGGAATCCAACTAATTACTCCCTGCTCTTCTGCCATTTCTATTGCAGGAATTATTAATGACCATACAGATGCTGCAATCATAACACCTGAAGCAAATCCCAATAATATTTTTTCTATTTTAGGATTTATTTGATTTTTCATAAAGAAAACCATTAGCGCTCCAGCTGATGTTCCTATAAAAGGAATAGCAATTCCTAATGCTAAATCCATATTTTATTCCTTTCTAATATTTTATTTTAGAAAAAAGCGAACATCTTTTAATTTCAATGCTCGCTAATTTTCTTATATATACTATTCCTAAAAATTCAAACTTGTCACTATTTTTTACATGAATCACAATATGGACAACTTGAACACTCTGAATCTTTTTTACCAACTTTTGATAAAATTATTCCAACTACAACTGCAATTATTATTCCTCCAACAATTACATTTGCAATATTTAACATTCCATTTTCTATTCTGCTTCCCACTTGATATACAATACATCCTAATATCCATGCACAAACTGTTTGAAACGCAACTGCTTTTAGCATTTTCTTTGTTCCACCTAATTCTCTTCTCATTGCTCCGATTGCTCCAAAACATGGTGCACTAAATAAATTAAATACCATAAAAGCATATGCTGATGATGCTGTAAATGAACTAAATATACTTCCATCTCCAAAAATCTCAGCACCATCTTCTGCATCTTCTGCTAAGCCTGCAATTACAGCCATTGAAGAAACAACTTGTTCTTTTGCAACTAGTCCCTGTATAGCAGAAACCGTTGCTCCCCAACTGTTTTGCCCTATCATTGGATAAAATACCCATGATATTTTATTTCCTATTTCAGCCAAAATACTGTTTTCTATATCAACTCCATATTCAAACTTAAATGAAAATGATAGTAAAAACCAAATAATTATTGAACATAATAAAATTACTGTTCCTGCTCTTTTTATAAAAGCTATTACTTTATCAAAAACATCTTTTACAACATATTTAATACTTGGAATTTTATATTCAGGTAACTCTGAAATATATGTACTTGAAGTTTTTGTAAATATAAACTTCTTCATTATAATTGCACTTAATATTATAACTGCAATTGCAAAGAAATATAATGACGCTGATACAAGACCTGAGTTTTCTTTAAAAAAGTAACCTGCAAATAATGCAATTATGGGTAGTTTAGCACTACATGGTATAAATGGTGTAAGTATTGTTGTCATTTTTCTTTCATCTTCATTTTCAATAATTCTTGAGCCCATAATTCCAGGAACAGAACATCCTGAACCAACTATAAATGGAATTAAACTTTTTCCACTTAACCCTATCTTTCTAAAAACTTTATCTAATAGTAGTGCAATTCTTGACATATATCCTGTTGTTTCAAGTAAAACAATACATAAAAATAATATTATTAATTGAGGAACAAATCCAAGTACTGCTCCAACACCTGCTATAATTCCATCAACCACTAAGCTATTTAAAATTTCTGAAGTGCCACAATTTTCTAAAAATTCTCCTATATATTCACCTATAAAATCAACTCCTGAACCAACCCATTCAACAGTCGTACTTCCTACAATGCCTACTGATAAATAATAAATTAAAAACATAATTATTATAAATATTGGAAAAGCAATAAATTTATTTAAGAAAACTTTATCTAATTTATCAGATATTGATTCATAATTTTTCTGTTGAACTACTGATTGCTTTTTTACTTTTTCTATATAGTTATATCTTTCAGTAGCTATAACTTCCTCAAAATCTGTATCGTAATTTTCTTCTTCCTTTTCTATTATTTTACTTATTTCTTCTGTTACTTTATTTTTAAATCTCTCATCTTTTTCTAAAAGCTTAACAGTCACAAACTTTTTGTGCTTTGATTCTATTTTATCTTCAATTAATTCAATTGTATCTTCTAATGATGAATCAAACACATTTTGTCTTATTAAATCATCGCTTTTTTTCACTTCATTTATCAATTCATCAATTCCTGATTCTTTTAAAGCTGATATTTTATATACTTTTACTCCTAATAGTTTTTCTAATTTCTTTACATCTATTATTATGCCTTTCTTTTCTAGGATATCTGCCATATTTAAAGCGACTATCACTTTAGTATCTAATTCCATTAATTGTGTTGTTAAATATAAACTTCTTTCTAAAGATGTACTATCAACTATATTTATTATAACTTCTGGATTTTCTTCAAAAATAAAATTTCTTGAAATCTCTTCTTCTGTACTATATGGGCTTAAAGAGTATATACCTGGTAAATCTGTAATTTCAAAATCTGTTCCTTTTATTTTTCCAGTTTTCTTTTCAATTGTAACACCTGGCCAATTTCCAATTTTTGCATTCATTCCTGTTAAACAATTAAACAATGTAGTTTTACCACTATTTTGATTTCCTACTAATGCAACTTTCATTTTATTTAATCACCTCCACTTCAATTTTGTTTAAATCTGCTTTCCTGATACATAGCTGATAATCTCTTAGCTCAATATCTATAGGATCTCCCATTGGTGCTATTTTCTTTATTTTAACTCGAGCACCTCTAGTAATTCCCATATCAAGTAGATGTCTTCTAATCTCTTTATTTTCAACATCTAACTTAAGAACTTTAGCATTCTGACCAATTTTAAGTTCATCAAGTTTCATATTTTTACCTCCATATATGAAATTTATTTCATCTTTTGAAGTAATTATATTCTATCCTATATTTAATGTCAATGAAAAACATGAATTTTTTTTCACATTTAAAAGATTGACTTTTTAACTTAAATCTTTTATACTATGAATATCAGTAATTTAGAAAGGACTTATCTTTATGGGAAATTCAGAAATAAGAGAACCTATTCAAAAGCGTTCTATAGAAAAAAAAGAAAAAATTATAAAATATGGTTTTGATTTAATTTGTGAAAAAGGATATCACAATACTAATACTGCAGAAATCGCAAAATCTGCTGGTGTTTCAACAGGAATTATATATCAATATTTTAATGACAAAAGAGATATTTTCCTTCAAGGAATACAATCATATTCAAAAAGTTTATTATTTCCTATAAACGAAATATCTATTTCAAATTCTAACTCTAATACTTTAGAAGAAGATTTAATAAATGTTATAAATAAATCAATTAAAAATCATAAACTATCAGAGTCTGCACATGAAGAAATCTATGCACTTCAACATTCTGATCCTGATGTTGCAAAAATATTTTTTGAACAGGAAATTGAAGCTACTAATACTTTGATTTCTGTTTTAGAAAGTAAAAATATAAAAACGGATAATATCAAAGAAAAAGCACATTTAATTATCTCTATGATAGATAATTTGTGCCATGAAATTGTATATCACAAACATAAAGACATGAATTACGATATTATGAAAGATATTGTGGTTAAATCTATAATAATCCTATTAAAATAATAAAAAAATATCACTCAAGAATAATCAATTGAGTGATATTTTTTATATTATAGCTGAATTATTCTTCAACTTTTTCAAACATTTCTTTTCCTACTCCACAAAGTGGGCAAACCCATGTATCTGGTAAGTCTTCAAATTTTGTTCCTTCTACTGCTTCATCATAAATATATCCGCATAATGTACATTTATATTTCATTTAATTCACCTCCATAAATAATATAATATATTATTATATTTATTTCTAATATTGTCAATAATTTTCTGTAATTTATTAAAAAAGAAAATTGCCCTTAGGAATAACTCCAAGGGCAATTACTTCATAAGTTTCCTCTTACTCTTTACTATTTAGTTAATGAATTCTTTTCTCGGAAAAACTTCATTCTCATTTCTGCAAAAATCTTATGCCAGAAAGAGATTAAATTACCTGTTCCATGTACCACTCAAATAATCATCAAGTTCCTCATGACACCATGTTTTGTTATAGTTTCCATTGGGATAAACCTTAGGCACAGTTGGCTCATCTACGATATTTGTCTCACCATGTATACATTTCTTTATTCTTACTCCTTTATAAAATGTATACATGTATGAGCCATTACGCTCCCATTCCAATGTATCAAGCAATGCCCAGATTTCCTTATCTTTACACAGCTCCTCAAAATCTGGTGTAAAATACATGCTAATTGATCTCCTAAAAAATCCCTCCGTGTATTTCACAAAATGCTCAAGCTTTTCTAAAGTAAGGCCGGCATCTCCTGATAACTTGATGTTTATTTTGTCACTCCATTGTCTCCAAAAATCCACTTCTTCATCGCTGTTAACTGTAATCTGAATGGAATCGTAATACGGAATAAGCTGAATTATTTTCTGCTTAAGAATTCCGTTAGTACTCATCATCACCAGAAAGCCTTTGCTATGAACAAGTTCTGCGATAGAAATTAGTTTTTCAGTTGCTAAAAGCGTAGGTTCTCCTCCAAGAAGAAGAACTTCCAGCTTTTTGTTTGTGTAAGTTCGGATTATGTCCAAAAACTTCTCAATCGTTTCCAATGAAATAACCTGTGTAGATGTTCTAATGAACTTGTCTATACAATGCTTACACCGGTTATTGCACATATGAGATGTAACAATATCCACATGATCCAATACAATGTTTTCCTTAGGTAATTTAATTTGACTCATACTATTTCCTCCTGTTTTCTATATTATTGTTATTAGAGTCTAAATATACAATAAAAAAATATGCATATCATTTATATTATATCATATTTACATAAAAAATCAATACTATACTATGTCTTGAACAATATTGGATTTCCTATTTAATATAAATAAAAATTGCCCTTAGGAATAACTCCTTTGGGCAACCTTTTTTGATTCATCGGTAGCAATTAAGCCATTTGTTGAAAGTAAACTCTGTCGCATTTTCAGGGCAATTGAGAAAATTCAGAACCTGATCTTCTGTAAGCAAAATAGGTGGATTGTACAGTGAAGGTGCAAGGTCATTTTCCATGGCTAAAACATACGCTTCACTAGAATCGTCGGCAATCAACTTATAGATTGCATATCCCCTTTTTACTTCTTTTCCGCTTGGCAATTTTTCTCCTTTTTCCCGCCTATCAAGCAGATAAACTTCTCCTGTGTTAGTTTCACATTGCAGATTGTCATTGTTTGCAATGAGTTCTTTGCTCCATTTCATAAATTTTCTCCTTCCATTACTACATAATTAGTGAGCTACTTCTGGAAAAACATCTATAATATCATAACATGCATTATATCATGTTAACATAAATAAGTCAATTTTGCATTATACTCTTGCTTATTTCTGGTTTTCTATTTAATATAAATAACAAGATTCCTGAAATAGTAAAAGTTATAATATACGTAATTAAAATTACAATCCAATTTCCATATAATAAATTGCTTCCTGCAATTGTTGAAGATATAATTGATGGAAATCTTGCAAATGTTGATATTAACAAAAATTCAATTGGCTTTATTGGAAGCAATCCTCCTATATATACAAATATATCTTTTGGAAGTCCTGGTATAAAAAATGATAAAAACAGCAATGTTCTAATTTTCTTTTTGTCATTCCATGTTTTGCTATTTTCAATTTTAGAAACTTTTTCTTCTGAGACAAAAGTTACAATAAAGTCTTTACCAAACTTTCTAACTAAAAAGTAAATTACAAGTGTTGTAATAAATACACCTGTATACAATACCAATAGTCCACCCCATGTTCCAAAACACATTCCTGCAAGAAGTTCCACAGGCTCTCCTGGTAATATTGGAAAAAAAATTTGAGCAAACATTAATCCCAATATCATTAATATTCCTTGATAACCAGAATTTTCAATATTACTTTTAAAACCTTTTCTTCCTTCTTCTGTTGCTATATTTTTAAATATTGGAAAAACTTTTATGGTCATAATTATCATCATTACTAATATTAATATAAAAATAAATGTTTTAAGAATTTTCATTTTGTTATTCTTCATATTTTACTCCATTTTTACTAATATAATTAAATTTTAAAATATTTTCTAAATTAACAGTTCTTGTATGTTCTATCCTTTCCCAAGTTGATTTCTTTTCAAATAATGCAACTACATTTATTGGTACCCATGATAGATAAAATATTGGTAATAAAATAATACCTTTTATATAATTTCTAACATGCTTTTGATTAATTTTTACAATACCAATAGTAAGTATTATATTACTAATATAATATAGTATCAATAGAATTGCCTTAGATACATAATTGATTTTTCTATACATTACAAAATCAACTATTACTTGCAATACAATATTAAAGGTTCCCACTAACTGTACAAGTGGGGCTGTTAAAAACATTATAGATTCTACTGAACCAAAATTTCTATTTATAAATATATCTTTTATAATTCTATTCCAATATGCTTTTAAACATTGAAGAGTTCCAACTGACCATCTTTTTCTTTGTTTCCATGATACTTCAAAAGTAGTTGGCTGTTCATCATACGTTATTGCATTTTCAACAAATGCAATCTGTTCATTATTTAATCCACAATTTACATTAAGTTCAATATCTTCTGTAATAGTTAATGCATTATAACCATTTTCTTCTATATATTCCTTTGATATCATAAATCCTGTTCCATTTACAAAACATGATTTATTTATATTATCTCTTGCTCTATTCATAAAGTAATTTTGAATTATATAATGAAGAGAATGCGAACTTGATATCCATGTATCCTTTGGATTTTTACTATCTCTATAACCTTGTGCAATTTTATATCCTTCTACTAACTTATTATTCATTTCTTTTATAAAATTTGGATGAACAACATTATCAGCATCAAAAATTAAATATGCATCATAATCATTTTCTCTTAAATATTTAAAAGCATATCTTAATACATCTCCTTTTGAATTAGTTATAGTTTTGCTACAATCTATAATTTTGGAATTATGACTTTTAGCAATTTCTTCAGTATTATCATCACAATTATTAGGTACTACATATATGTCATATTTATCTTTTGGGTAATCTTGATTATTTAAACTCTGAATTAATTCGCCAATTACAACTCCTTCGTTTCTTGCTGGAATAATTACTGCAAATTTTTTAACTTTCTTTTTTTCTATATAATTGGACTTCTTTTTAAATGCAAATACTCCAATTAACACATAATATAACATATAACTTATTGATATAAAATTAATTATCAAAATTAATACTTTAAAAAAATTCATAATATCGCCTCTTTTACAAAACTCTCATTTTATTATTTTTATTATATAAAAACTTTATTAAGAAAAAAGGTATACTTTATTAAGAATTTATTAATAAAATTTAGTCTGTTGCCCTTTTTAATCAGCACAGATAATTCATTTCAGGCGCACAAAAACGTCGAGTTTTTACACTCGACGCTTTTTAGATTTTATTTTACATTTTATCAGGCATTTGAATTCCTAGTAAGCTTGCACCTGTTTTTAAAACAGTTCCAACAGCTTTACTTAAATATACTCTAGCATTTTGAATCTCTTTATTATCAGCAATAATTTTATTTTCATTATAAAAATTACTATAATTTTGACTTAATTCAATTAAATATCTTGCTAAAAGCGATGGTTCATTCTTTTCTACAACTGACATTAAAATATTTTCAAAATTATAAAGTGTAGAAATTACTTTTAAACTCTCTTTATCTTGTAAAAGTTCAAAATTAACTTCATTTATATTTGGTATATATCCTGCTTTTTCTAAAACACTTTTGGTTCTAACATATACATATTGAATATATGGTCCTGTTTCCCCGTTAAAGTTTAATACTGTATTCCAATCAAAAACTTGATCTTTAATTATTGTACTACATACATTATTGAAAATAACAGCACCTATACCAATCTTCTTTGCTTCTTCTTCTCTATTTTCCATATTAGGATTTTTCTCTTCAATTATTTTTTGAACTCTATCTATTGCCTCTTGTAATAATTCGTCTACTTTTATAACAGTTCCTTCACGTGTAGACATTTTGCCTGTTGTTAATCTTACCATTCCATAAGCAACATGTTCTAATCCATTTAAACACTTTTCTGGAATTTCTAAGCATTTAGCAACTTCAAAAATTTGTTTAAAATGAAGATTTTGTTCATAAGCAACAACATATAAACATTTATCAAAATCATATGTTCTTGTTCTATATAAAACCGCAGCTAAATCTCTTGTTGCATAACTTGTAGATCCATTTGATTTTTTTATCATGCAAACTCCTAACCCTTTCTCTTCTAAATCTACAATTTTAGCACCTTCAGATTCCTTTAAACAATTATTTTTTTCTAAAATTTCTACAACCTCATCCATTTTGTCAGAATAAAAAGCTTCTCCATTAAATGAATCAAATGTTACACCTAATAAATCATATATTTTTTGAAATTCTTTTAAACTTAGACTTTTGAATTTATTCCATATTTCAACACAATATGGATCTCCCTCTTCAATTTTTTTAAAATTTTCTCTACATTGCTCTAAAACAGATTCATCTTCTTTACAAAGGTTATTTATTCTTACATATATATTCATACATTCATCTATTGGGTTAGATTCTAAATCATATTCTTCTCCCCATCTTTTATAACCTTCAATCATTTTTCCAAATTGTGTTCCATAATCTCCAAGATGATTTACACTAGTAGTATTGTATCCTAAATATTTATATATTTTGTATAATGCAGAGCCTATAACAGTATTTCTTAAATGTCCAATATGAAATGGTTTAGCAATATTAGGTGAAGAATAATCTATAACAATATTTTTACCATTTCCAGATTCATTTGAACCATAATTTTCTTGTTTTAAATCTATTTCTTCTAAAACAGATTTGGCAAGTTCTAATTTATTTATATAGAAATTTAAATATCCTCCTGCAATATCTATTTTTTCAATATCACTATCAATTTCAATTTTTTCTTTTAATTCTGTTGCAATAATAGGTGGAGCTTTTCTTAATGTTTTTGCAAGTTTAAAACAAGGAAATGCATAATCTCCCATTTCTTGATTTGGTGGTATTTCTATATAACTTTCTATTTCTTCAGTGTTTAATTCAGCTACTTTCGCAATTTTTTCAGCTATGATTTTTTTAAAATTAACCATTTTTTACCCTCTTTACTATTTTTTTATTCTTATGATTTAGCATTTCCTTTATTTTAAGAATAGCCATCATTCCACATACACCAGTTGAAAATCCTAGTGAATCTAAATATACATCAAATATGCTCCCATGCCTTCCATCTACCATAAGTTGATGTATTTCATCCATTGATGCATACCAAATTCCTAATGCAATTGACACAAACATCATTTTTCTATCAGTCCATTTATAAGTAGAAAACAATGATATAAAAAGTATTCCACCTAAACCATATTCACTAAAGTGAGCAAGTTTCCTAACATATGGCTCAACAATATCTACTATTTCTTCATCTTTAGTAAAAATTTCTACAATTTTTCTACTAAGACCAGAAGATTCTGTACCATTTTGACCAGAAAGTCCGAATATTAATACAGCCCATATAACTATTAACACTAATAAAATTAATCTTTTTACTTTCATAATTAAATTTTAATCCTCTTTTACACTTAATTTTATAATCAAGTCCATATTATCATCTTCAGCAGCTTTATTTCTTCTAATAGCTCCACACTTTTTACATTTAAAAATTATTACATATCCTTTTCGATTAGTTATATCTAATCCTATCGGCTCTAGAATTCCATGGCATTCCTCAGCCCTATCTCCTGGATTTATATCAACATGTTTAGAATGTAAACAAACAGGACAATGATTTCTACATGAATATCCTAATTTTTTTACTTTACTACCACAGTTTTCACAAATAAATTCTTCATCTATTACTGTAAAGTTTGCCATTTAATTACTCCTCTTATTAGTCTTCAAATATACTTCCACCAATAAATTCTCTTAATAAAGAATTATTTGGAATATTTTCTGATGGTACAGACTCAAAATATTTTAATAAAGTTATTAATCTTCTTGCCTCACTATATTCCCTAGAACTTTGAGGTATTTCTTCTAGTAATGGCATTGCATATTCTTTTAATACTGCAAGCTCATAAACAATTGATGAATTGAACATACAATCTGCTTCTTCTTGATATGGGAATATATTTTTTTGTTCTCCTCTATTTACAGAATACCAAGTTTTTAAAGTATGCTCTGCTGTATAATTTCTAAATTTGTAATCTCTTACAATTCTTCTTATTAATCTTGTATCTGTTGTTGAAATTCTATTATAATAATCTATATTTAAAACAGTTAAATCACTAATATAAACTTTAAACTTATTCTCTTTAGGAATTAGACTTGTTAATCTATCATTCATACAATGAATTCCTTCTATAACAAGTATTTCATCTTCTTTTAATTTTAAAGTATTTCCTCTATATTCCTTTTTTCCAGTTGTAAAATTAAATGTAGGAAGTTTTACTTCTTTTCCTGCTAGTAAATCTACTAATTGACTATTAAATAACTTTAAATCTAATGCTTCAATACATTCAAAATCATAATTTCCATTTTCATCTTTAGGATTGTCTTCTCTTTCCACAAAATAATTATCAACAGAAATTGTAACTGGTTTTATTCCATTTACTTTTAAACTCATTCCTAATTTACCAGCAAAAGTTGTTTTCCCTGATGAAGAAGGTCCTGCTATCAAGACCATTCTAACATTTCCATGTTCTTTTATTTTGTTTGCGATTTCAGCAATTTTCTTTTCATGTAGAGCTTCAGAAAATAAAATTAATTCCTTTATT
>Ga0073906_1001845_pt1 | contig 30755 bp, 34 predicted proteins | sample Inofromicrocosms_FD_65485 | JGI IMG/M metagenome (GOLD analysis project Ga0073906, IMG submission 65485) | Mouse cecum microbial communities from Vienna, Austria - Inoculum for glucosamine and mucus D2O microcosms | ecosystem: Host-associated > Mammals > Digestive system > Large intestine >...
AAATAACATGATAGATGTAGATAATATAACAGATGAAGCACAAGAAAGGACAGCTATACATGAAATAGGACATGCAACATTAAGATATTTATTAAATAAGAAAACTGGAATTAAAAAGATAACAATAAATGCTGAAGGAACAGGTACTCTTGGATATGTACGATATTCATTAGAAAATGAATCATATACAAGTAGTAAAAGCAAATTATTAAATAATATAGTAATTTGTTTAGGAGGAATGGCTTCAGAACAAGTATTTTTGGGAGAATTTGAAAACGGAAATACTAGTGATTTAGCTAAAGCAACAGATATTGCCAATAGAATGATTACACAATATGGTATGAGTTCTTTAGGTTTTGCACAAATAACCAATACCAGTGGAGAAATTGCAGTTCTAGTTCAAAATGAAATTAATAAGATTTTAGATGATTGTTTTAAGAAAGCAGTAGAATTAATAACAGAAAATAAAAAGAAAATGGAAAATGCAGTTAAATATTTAATGCAAAATAAAGAAATTGATGAAACGCAGTTTATAGAGCATTTTGAAGAAAAAAATAAAAAAGTTTCAAAAGACACTAAACCAATGAAGAAAAATAAGAAAAGTTGACATAAACCATTAAAAGGAGTATAATTAAAAGCGCAATTAAGAACAATATAGTTAATATTAGGAGGAAACATTATGGTCAATGCAAGCGAGATGTTAAACAATTGTTTTTCCATTCGGTTTCAGAGTGTAAGATCTATCTGTGATCGGCGTACAGCGAGTTTGGTGGTAAATCAGAATGAGGCAAAGGAATTCTTCAATCTAGTGGAATGGTTTGGGCTTGTGGCAACCTACACAGAAAATGATGTGTGGCATGTTACTCCGAATCCCGATACAGATCCTAAAGATTTTGAAGACCACATATCCACTTGGGATATGATGCTTCATAAGTATATATCTGCCAGCAACCAGTTCAAAAGGGAGAATGAGGAATATATACGAAAGTTGGCTCCTAAAGTTGTTTTTCAAGATACAACTGGATCTATGGCACGACACCCTTATCCACTCTATTGTAGCCTTGGAAAACTGTGATCAAAAAATGTTTAAAAAAATGATGTACAGTTACATCAAAAGAGCCCCACTGTGAAAAGTGGGGTTCTTTTTGAGTATAATAAAATTCTATAATATTTGTTTAAAAATTGGAATAGTTGACAATAATATAAAAAAATAGTATAATATCTTTTAGTATTAATGAGATTTATATAAAAAAGATTAGTTCGGAAAATAATTAAAAATAAAAGTGTGCGGGAAAAATTGAATAATTTAAAATTATAAGAACAATGAAAAAGCCTGTTGAGATGAGCTTTTTTTGTTCTTTAGTTTTCTTTGCATGCAATCTTAATTATAAATTTTTTGAAAGATACGAGAAATTAAATTTATTGGAAAGGAGAGTATATTAAACGGACGGTTTGTTTAATATACAAATAGAAATGGAAGAAATAAAAAAATCAAATGAAAAAGGTAGAAAGACAAATAATTCACAAAAGCAACATAAAGTAGTACAGGAGGCAAATAAATTAAATGTAAAAACTAAAAAGAATAATTCAAAAACATCAACATCCAAAACTAATGTTGCTAAAAATGTAAAAAAACAAAAATCAAATACAAAGAAATCTAAAAATGAAAATTTAAAACCAATGGTTGTAAATCAAATTGCTAAAGCAATTGTTAAAGTTGAAGAAAGACCTTTAGCTATTAAAGAAGAATTTTCTTTTAAGAAGGAAAATTTAAAAATAATACCACTAGGTGGAATTGAAGAAATAGGAAAGAATATAACAGTATTTGAATATGGAAACGATATTGTTTTAGTAGATTGTGGAGTTGCATTCCCAGAAGATGATATGCTTGGAATAGATTTGGTTATTCCAGATTTTACTTATCTTGTAAAAAATAAAGAAAAAATAAGAGGATTAGTAATTACTCATGGACACGAAGATCATATTGGTTCAATTGCATATCTATTAAAAGAGATTAATGTTCCAATATACGCAACAAAATTAACAATAGGATTAATTCAAAACAAATTAGAAGAACATCGCTTATTGAAAACAGCAAAACTTCATACAGTAAAACAAGGACAAACAATAGTGCTTGGAAAAATGAGGGTAGAATTTATAAGAAGTTGTCATAGTATCCCAGATTCTGTAGCTTTAGCTATTCATACACCAGTTGGAACTATAGTTCACACTGGAGATTTTAAAGTTGATTATACTCCAATAGATGATCAAAAAATAGATTTGGGAAGATTAGCAGAACTTGGAAATAGAGGAGTTTTAGCATTACTTTCTGATAGTACAAATGCAGAAAGAAAAGGCTATACAATGTCTGAAAGCACTGTTGGAGAAGTGTTTGATAAATTATTTTTAAACTGCAAAAAAAGAATTGTAATTGCAACATTTGCATCAAACATGCATAGAGTTCAACAAATAGTTAATTCAGCAGTTGCTAATAACAGAAAAATTGCTGTATGTGGTAGAAGTATGATAAATATGATTAATACAGCAGCAGAACTTGGTTATATACATGCACCAAAAAATACATTTATTGAATTAGATATGATAAAAAATTATTCTGATGATCAATTAGTAATAATTACAACAGGTAGTCAAGGAGAACCAATGTCAGCCTTAACAAGAATGGCAAATGGTGAACATAGAAAAGTAAATATAAATTCTAATGATTTAGTTATAATTTCTGCAACACCAATTCCAGGAAATGAGAAATTTGTTGCAAAAGTAATAGATGATTTAATGAAAATTGGTGCTGAAGTTGTATATAGCTCATTAGCAGATGTTCACGTATCAGGACATGCTTGCCAAGAAGAGCAAAAATTAATTTTATCATTAGTAAGACCTAAATTCTTTATACCAGTTCATGGTGAATACAGACAATTAATTGCACATAGAAATACAGCAAGATTAGTTGGAGTTCCAGCAGACAATGTAATTTTAATGAAAAATGGTAGAATCTTAGAAATAAATGAAAATGAAGCTAAGCTTACAGGTTCTGTTCAAGTTGGAAAAGTCTTTGTTGATGGTTTAGGTGTTGGGGATGTTGGAAATATTGTATTAAGAGATAGACAGCACTTATCACAAGATGGTTTAATAATTGTTGTTCTAACAATGGATTCAAGAGGAAATGTAGTAGCCGGTCCAGATGTAATTTCAAGAGGATTTGTTTATGTAAGAGAATCTGAGAATTTAATGGATGGAGTAAAAGAATTGATAAATGTTGAAGTTATGAATTGTGTAGATAATCATATTACAGATTGGTCTACAATTAAAACAGCAATAAAAGATTCTTTAAGAGAATATATATTCCAAAAGACAAAAAGAAACCCTATGATCCTTCCAATTTTTATGGATGTGAAATAAAGGGTCGCTCCAAAAATTTCATTATTAGAGAGAAATATTAAATATTTCTCTCTTTTTTATTTAGTATGAAAGTGCCTGCACTTCTTACTAAATTAAAGCTTACGCTCATTTTGTACACGATTTTGACTTACACTTGTGAAATTTTTTGAGCGTCCCTTTATTTCATTTTTTCGATATGATATAATTGTAAAAAAATAAAATTTAAGGAGATAAAATGAATGAAATTTACTCAAAAATTAAATATTTAATATTTGATTTAGATAATACAATAATTTTAGATGAAGAAGAAGAAATAAATACATATAAAGATGCTTTAAAAAAATTAAATTATGATATAGAAGACTATTATAAAATTTATGTAGCTGTTGATGAGTATGAAGCTTCAGTATTAGAAGAAGAACTTTATTTTACAAAGCAAGGTTTATTAGAGTTTCTAAACAAAAACTTAAATAGAAATTATAGTATAGAATTAATAGATGAATTATGTGATGTTATTGGGAAAAAATGGATACGAAAAATTTTACTAGATAAAAAAACTGCAGAGTATTTATCTAGTAAATATAAATTGTACATATATACAAATTTTTTTGGAGATGCTCAATATGAGAGAATAAAAAATATTGGGTATGACAAATACTTTAAGAAAGTTTTTGGTCCAGAAGAATATGGACTGAAGCCATATAGAAAATCAATTGAAAATGTATTAAATGAAATTGGTGCAGAACCTGACGAATGTTTGATGATAGGTGATTCTAAAAATAAAGAAATATTATCTGCAAGTATAGTTGGTATGAAAGCTATATTGTATGATTATGACGGGAATCGTGATAAAAAAGATATTAATTTAGATAATTATATTATTGTAAAAGATTTAAAAGAACTAATGAAAATTTTATAAAGGAGAAAAAAATGGAAACAGAAGAAAAAATATCACAAGAAGAACTTGCAAAGTCAAAAGAAATGATAAATGTATTATGGAAATATTATTGCTCAAGAATTGTAGGACAGAAGAACTTAGGAATATCATTACTTGTATCATTAATTGCAAATGGGCATATATTACTTGAATCAGTTCCAGGACTTGCCAAAACTACAGCTGCAAAAGTAATAACAGATTCAGTTGCTGGTAAATTTTCAAGAATACAATGTACTCCAGATTTATTGCCAAGTGATATTGTAGGTACACAAATATATAATCAAGTTAATCATAGTTTTGAAACAGAACTTGGTCCAATATATGCTAATTTTGTATTATTAGATGAAATTAATAGATCAAGTGCTAAAACTCAAAGTGCTATGCTTGAAGCTATGCAAGAACGTCAAACCACAATAGGTGGAACAGTTTATAAAATGCCAGATATATTTATGGTAATTGCTACACAAAATCCAATAGAACAAGAGGGAACATATTTACTTGCAGAAGCTCAACTAGATAGATTTTTACTAAAAGAAAAGTTAGATTATCCAACTATGGAAGAGGAACTTGAAGTATTAAATAGAATCGAAAAAGATATTTTTATTAATAATAAATCAGTTTTAGATATAAAAGATATTACATATTTGCAAAAACTTGCTAAAAAAGTGTATCTTGATGAATCAATAAAAAAATATATAGTTAATATTATTAATGCAACAAGAAATGTGGAAGAGGTTGTATCTAAAGAGTTAGCTAAATATGTAACAATGGGAGCAAGTACTAGAGGCGCAATTGCTTTTATGGAAGCATCAAAAGCTCTTGCTTTAATAAGAGGTAGGAATTATGTTATACCAGATGATATTAAAGCTTTAAAATACACAGTATTAAGACATCGAATTGAACTAAATTTTGCTGCAATTGCAGATAATGTTAGTGTGGAAAAAATAATTGATGAAATAATAGGAGCTATAAAAACGCCATGATAATGAATTATATAACTAAAATAAAAGCTAATATAAGTATATATGCAAGTAAAAAAACATCAAATATTTTAGATGGTACATATAAGTCAATTTACAAAGGTAAAAGTATGAACTTTGAAGATTTACGTACTTATGTAATAGGTGATAATGTAAAAGATATTGACTGGAAAGCATCAGCAAGGAGTGGTGGCAATTTATTAATTAGGCAATATATTGCTGAGAAAAAACACAATATAATGTTAGTATTTGATACTGGAAAAAAGATGCTTGCAGATACTAGATTTAATGAACCTAAAAAAGATATAGCAATAATGAGTGCAGGAATTATATCATATATAGCAGATAAAAATGGTGATTATGTTGGAGCTGCATATGATAAAGATGATGAAGTAAATTATTATAATTTCAAATCAGGACTTTATAATATAGAAAGAATATTAGGTACTTATGAAAAAGAAGTTGAAAATACTAATATATCAAATATTGATAATGTTTTAAATCATATATGTAATCACATAAAAAAGAGAATGATAATATTTGTGTTTACAGATTTATCTGGAATTAAAAATATAAAAGAAACCACATTAAAGAAAGTATCTACACTGCATGATATTTTACTAATAAATATAAATGATGCATATATGACAGGTGATAAAGCATATGACGTTGAAAGTAGTAAATATATTCCAAAGCTTTTATTTAAAGATGCAAAATTGCATGAACTAGAGGTAAAAGCAAAAGAAGAACTTACTAAAGAGTGTACTGAAAAGCTTGAAAAATACGGGATTCAGTCAGTAACAATTGATAATAATAAAGAATGTGGTAATAAAATTATAAATTTATTAGAAAGTCATAGATATGCAAACATCAGTTAATCTTGAACCTTCATTTTCATATTCAATATTATATTGGGTAATATGCCTTACAATAATATTGATATTTGTTTTATGGTTTTTAGAAAAAAATAAAAAAGAGGAAAATGTTGTTCCTAAAATTGAAAGTGACAATAACCCAAATATTAAGTCAATAAAATTAAAATACTTGAAAAAATTAACTATACTTGAAAATAAAATTGATAAAAAAGAAATTACGATAAGAAAAGCATATCAAAATTTAAGTAGTATTATTAGGTATTTTGTGCATAGCATTACTGGAATAAAGGTTCAAAATTATACTTTAGAAGATATAAAAAAGTTAAATATGCCAATGCTTTATGAACTTATTAAGGAATATTATAGACCAGAATTTGCAGAGAAATCTTTAGGGGATATTAAATCTTCTATTGAAAAAACAAGAAAGGTAATAAAAAAATGGAATTAATTTATCCGTTTGTTTTAATTATAAGTATACCTGTTATTATAGTATTGATATTACTGAAATTAAAAAAAAGCGATTCTTATGAAAATGGTAGAAAAATTGCAGGTACAGAATATATAAAGGAATTACCATACTATAAAGAACTTCTAAAAAAATATAGAAAATTAACATATTTGATTGAAGGAGTATGTATTTTTTCAATACTAATGGCATTAATTCTTTTATCAAGACCTGCCAAAATTGAAACTATAGAAAATAAAAATCGTGCAAGAGATATTTTTTTATGTATGGATGTATCAGCATCTGTAGATGAATTAAATTTTGAACTGGTTGACAATCTAAAAAGAACAGTAAATAGTCTTAGAGGTGAGAGATTTGGTATTTCGATTTTTAATAGTTCATCTGTTTTAATATCACCATTAACAGATGATTATCAATATATTTTAGGGGAACTTGATAAACTTCATGAAAGTCTTGAAATTAATATGAAAAATGATTCTAGCTTAGATAAATGGGAAAAATCTCAATACATAATATATGGTACTCAAGAAGGTGCTGATATAAGAGGAAGTTCTTTAATTGGTGAAGGTCTAGCTTCTTGCATGTATAATTTTTCTAATATTGAAGAGGAAAGAACTAGGATAATTATATTTTCAACAGATAATGATCTTGCAGGAGAAGAAATAATAAATTTAATGGATTCTGCAAAATTGTGTAAAGAAAAAAATATAATTGTATTTGGAATTGCACCAGATACTATTCAAAAAGATGATGAAAATGAGTTAAAAAAAGCTGTTGAACTTACAGGAGGAAAATATTATACAATGTCTGATAAATCACAAGTTCAAGATATTATAAATAATATTGAAAATACTTCAAAAAGTTTTATTGAAGGAAATCAAGAAATAAGAAAAAATGATAAACCACTTATTCCATTTATTATTTTAATTTTAGGAATAACATGTTTATTTATATTAGATAAAAAGGTGAACATATGATAATTAAGGGGATTATACCAATATGGTTAATGCTAATTTTCTGCATTATTTCAAGTTTATTTGTATGGAAAACTAACCATAGTAAAAATAATTTAATAAGAAAAGAAATTATTATTTTATTAGTTTTTGTTATGAATTTACGAATAATGATTGAAGGGACAAATTCGCAAAAAGCTACAAATAATTTAGATATTTTATTTGTAATAGATAATACGATAAGTATGATAGCAGAAGATTATCAAGGAAATAACACAAGACTTCAAGGAATAAAAGAAACTACTGAATATATAGTAGAAAAATTAGGCGGTGCAAGATTTTCTGTTATGACTTTTAATGATAGAGTAAATTTACTTACACCATATACTAGAGATTTAAATATAACAAATGAAGCTCTTGAAACAATAAATGTAGCAAGTAAGATTTATGCAAAAGGAAGTACATTAAATATAGTTTTAGATGATATGAAAAAACAACTTGAATCATCTGATAAAACTGATGATAGAGTAAGTATATTGTTTTTTATTAGTGATGGAGAAATAACAAATGAGGATAAATTGAAATCATTTTCGTCAATTCAAAAATATGTTCAAAACGGTGCTGTGCTAGGGTTTGGAATAGAACAAGGTGGAAAAATGAAAATAAAAGATTATGATGATAAATATACATATTTAGAGGATTATACAACTGCTAGCTATCCAATTCCTAAAGCTATTTCAAGAATAGATGAAAACAATTTAAAAACTGTAGCAAGTGATATAGGTATTGATTATATTTATATGACTGATAAATCTGATATAGATGATAAAATAAATGAAATAGAGAAAATGAAAGTAACAAAATTTGAAAATAGTTCTGATAATTCTTACATAGAGATATATTATATATTTGCAATACCATTAATAGGAATGTTAGTATATGAATTTATAAATTATAAAAGGAAATTATAATGAAGAGAAAAATAATTATTGTTTATATTGTTTTAATATTAATTGTAATAGCAAGTCAAATTTATAAAATACACTATAATTATGGGAATACTTTATATAAAAGAAGAGATTTTAGTAAAGCAATAAATGAATATAGAAAAGCTTTGGATTGGAATCTACCACATGATAAAGAATGTAGTGTAAGAATAAATCTTGCGCTTTCAATAATTGCTGATATCGACGAAAATAGCAGTTTGCAAGATATAATAACAGATTTACAAGAAGCAAGAAAAGTATTATGTGAAAAAGGATGTGCAAACGAAAATGACAACTTAGGGCATAATAGTACTGCTGAACAATTAAAATCTGATATTGATAAAATGTTAGAAGAATTGCAGAATTCTAATATTGAAGAAAATGATGAAAAAGATGACTCTGATGATAAAAAAGAAGAAAGTAATCAAAATATAGATAAAGTGCAAGAACAGTTAGAAAAAATACAAAAAGAATCAAGAAAATCAAGACAAGAAGGATTAGAATATATAAGATCATCAGAAAGTTATGAATATTATAGTGGAAAAAACTGGTAGTATATTGAAAAGATAAGAAAATTTTGCTATAATAGAAAAGATTAAAAAAGAAAAGAGGAGTTTATATGGATTGTAAAGACTTAGCCAATTTAATATTTCCAGATGTAAAGGATTATACATATTATGAAGAAAAATATAAAACAAGAAATTTACCAGAAGGCGCTATTGTAACAAGATTTGCACCAAGTCCAACTGGGTTTGTTCATATTGGTGGAATTTACCAAAGTTTAATTGCAAAACTTATGGCTAAAGATACAGGGGTATTTTTTGTAAGAATTGAAGACACAGATCAAAAAAGAGAAGTTGAAGGTGGAACAAAACAAATATTAGATGCTTTAAAAGATTTTGATTTATCACCAAATGAATATATTGATGAAAATAATGTAGATCATGGTGAATATGGTCCTTATAAACAATCATTAAGAAAAGATATATATCAATCTTATGCAAAAAAATTACTTGAAGAAGGAAATGCTTATCCATGTTTTTGCACACCAGAAGATTTAGATAAAATAAGAGCTGATCAAGAAAAAGCAAAAGAGAGAACTGGATATTATGGAAAATGGACAAAATGTAGAAATATGCCTGTTGATATGGCAATTGAAAAAATAAAAAATGGAGATCCATATATAGTTAGATTCAAATCACCAGGAAATCCAGATAAAAAAATAAAACATAAAGATGCAATAAAAGGTAGTGTTGATTTTCCTGAAAATGATCAAGATATAGTAATAATTAAATCTGATGGATTACCAACATATCATTTTGCACATTTAGTTGATGATCATTTAATGGGAACAAATATGGTAATAAGAGCAGATGAATGGCTTGCTTCAGTTCCATTACATTTACAACTTTTTTATGTAATGGGATTTAAAGCACCAAAATATGCACATATTGCTCCAATGATGAAAATGGATGGAGAAGGAAAACGTAAATTAAGTAAAAGAAAAGATCCAGAATCAGCAGTAGGCTATTATAAAGAAGAAGGCATTCCTAAAGATGCGGTTTTAGAATATTTAATGAATATAGCAAATTCTAATTTTGAAATTTGGAGAAAACAAAACCCAGATAAATCAATGTATGAATTTCCATTTGATTTAAAGAAAATGAGTGTAAGTGGTGCTTTATTTGATATGGTAAAAATGCTTGATGTTTCCAAAAATGTTATTTCAAGATATTCAGCTGAAAAGGTTTATAATGAATCATTAGAATGGGCAAAAGAATATGATGAAGAACTTGCAGAAATGTTATCAAACCAAGAATATTCTTTAAAAGTTTTAGGAATTGAAAGAGGAAATGCTAAACCAAGAAAAGATATTGCTAAATGGTCTGATGTTAAAAATATTATTTATTATATGTATCCTGAAAAATTTGATAAAGTTACAGAATATGAATATCAAAAAGTAACAGATGAAGTTGAAATTGAAAAAATAGTAAAAACATATTTTGAAAAGTATTATAATGAATCAGATGATAAACAATCATGGTTTGATAAAATGAAAGACTTAGCAGAAGAACTTGGATATGCAAGAGAAGTTAAAGAATATAAAGCAAATCCAGATTCATATAAAGGTCATGTTGGAGATATAAGTACAGTTATAAGAGTAAAATTAACAGGAAGATGTAATACTCCAGATTTATATGAAATTATGCAAGTATTAGGAAAAGAAGAATTATTAAAAAGAATATAAGAAAATTTGAGGAGTTATTCCTCAAATTTTTTTTGGAAAAAGTGAAACATATAAATGTCCAAGAAAATTTCACTTTTTGTTTTCTTGAGAAAATTAGGAAAATATGATATAATATATATGTAGCTTTATTGAAAACAACAAGTTAGAGGAGGATGACGTATGAAAAAAACTAATTTGTTGCCACAAGGTAAACCTAACATTTATGAGGTAGTTTCAACACCTAGGGAGATTTATGAAACAGAAAACTGTTTTCAGCTGAAAGTTGAGGATAGTGCAAATGTTATTCAGTTATTGGCTGAGGAGCACAATAAAGAAGAGGGCGAAATTGTACATATACTTTTTGAAAAAATGAAGAACTATCGCCTGTATGATATTTTGGAAGATAAGCTTGATTCTACCAAATATGATGTTAATGTTCGGATAACTAGCCGTTCCAATTCACGTACTGCACATGTTAAAATTAGCAAGCGGAGCGTGAGGAAAAAAATTCGAGAGGGAATAAAGAGCTTTATTAGTGAACATGTAGGATAGATGTTTCTTTTCGGATAAGCTGTTTTATGAGGTTGCCCACAATACAGTTGTGGGTGGCTTCAAAATAGCATTAAAATAAAGAGGTATATATTATGGAATATAATATTGGAGATATAGTAAAAACAAAAAAAGCACATCCATGTGGTAGTAAGGAATGGGAAATAACAAGAATTGGTGTAGATTTCAAACTAAAATGTTGTAAATGTGAACATACAATTATGTTATCACGAGAAAAGGCTTTAAAAATAATAAAAAAATAAATATGAAGCTGGAAAAAAGTATTTACTTTTCCAGCTTTTGTGCTATAATCAATATCATGTAGCATAGGTCTAATGTATAAGGAGAGATAACATGAAAAGTTCTATTTATGTAAAAGAAGCAGAAGTAGAAAAACGTGAAAACGGCTCATATTCGATCTCTTATTGCCGGTTAAAGGTAATCTCTAAGACAAGAATATGCAATTCCAAATTGGCAGACGAATTATTTGAGTATTTTAAAAATGATATGCTTGAATGGCGTCTAAATAAGCTAAGGAAAAAGTATAAACGTCTTGAAACGAATGTAGAAAGCCAAGGAAATATCGCAGTTGTGACAATCACTAAACGACCATGGTTTAAGAAGTAAAAAAGTTGCCTCTATAGCTTTAGTTATAGGGGCAATAAAAATTTTATAATAAAAAGGTTTACATTTTATTATTTTATGATATAATAATGTACATAATAAGTAAAACGTTTGATTAAGAACTAAGTAATAAATAAACTTTTTAAAGAGAGCTTATGGTTGGTGTGAATAAGTAAAAGTATTTATGAAATCTACTCTTAAGATGTTTCTAGTAAAACTAGACCGAGTTGTTGCAGGTTATAGCAATATAATAAGAAAAAACAAAGGTGGTACCGCGAATTATTCGCCCTTATACGTTATAGTATAAGGGCATTTTTGTTTTTTAAAGTGAAATTTGGGGACTGTCCCTATATTTCAAAAACATTGTTTATGGAGGTAAAATTATGAGCGAAGTTGAAATCGGAAGAGTGTATAGACACTTTAAAGGAAACTATTATTTTGTTGAAAATGTGGCTTTAGATTCAGAAACAAAAGAAAGAATTGTTGTTTATAAACCATTATATGAAAGAAATGATTCGGGAATTTGGGTAAGAAGAGAAAAAATGTTTTTAGAAGAGATTCCAGAAAGACCAGATAATATAACTGGACAAAAACACAGATTTGAATTATGTGAAGAATTAAGTAAAGATTATACCAAAAATAATAAATAGAGAAGAGGGATAGTTATGGATAAAGTTGAAGTTGGAAGAAAGTATAGACATTTTAAAGGTCATATTATAGAAGTTATAGGAATTGCTAAACATTCGGAAACTTTAGAAAAACTAGTTGTATATACACATTTAGGAACAGGTGATATGTGGGCAAGACCTGAAGCAATGTTTTTAGAAGATGATGATGTTAGTCAAAAGACTGGAAATACAACAGGGCAAAAACATAGATTTGAATTAATAGAAGAATAGTAGATAAGGAGAAAAATTATGATAGATATTAAATTATTAAGAGAAAATCCAGAAATGGTAAAAGAAAATATTAAAAAGAAATTTCAAGACCACAAATTAGTATTGGTTGATGAAATTATAGAGCTTGATAAAGAAAGTAGAGAATTAACATTAATGTGTGATGAGCTTCGTATGAAGAGAAATTCTATTAGTAAAGAAATAGGAACATTAATGGGACAAGGAAAAAAAGAAGAAGCAGAAAGCAAGAAAAATGAAGTTCAAGAAATTAATGAAAAACTTACTGCTAATGAAGGAAGAGAAACAGAATTAAAAGAAGAAATCAAAGAAAAAATGATGAAAATTCCTAATATAATGGATGCTTCTGTACCAATAGGAAAAGATGATACAGAAAATGTGGAAAATGAAAAATTTGGAGAGCCAGTTGTTCCAAATTATGAAATACCATATCATGCAGATATAATAGAATCTTTAAATGGACTTGATAAAGAAAGTGCAGGAAGAACAAGTGGTAATGGATTTTATTACTTATTAGGAGATGCTGCAAGACTTCATGAAGCAATGATTGCATATGCTAGAGATTTCATGATAAATAAAGGGTTTACCTATTGTATTCCACCATTTATGATAAGAAGTGATGTTGTAAATGGTGTTATGAGTTTTGAAGAATTAGAAGCTATGATGTATAAAATTGAAGGCGAAGATCTTTATTTAATTGGTACAAGTGAACATTCAATGATTGGAAAATTTAAAGGTCAAATAGTAAAAGAAGAAGAGTTACCAATTGCTATAACTGGATATTCTCCATGTTTTAGAAAAGAAGTGGGATCTCATGGTTTAGAAGAAAGAGGATTATATAGAGTTCATCAATTTGAAAAACAAGAAATGATAGTCCTTTGCAAACCAGAAGATCAAATGGATTGGTATAACAAAATGTGGAGTTATACAGTAGAATTCTTTAGAAGTTTAGATGTTCCAGTAAGAACACTAGAATGTTGTAGTGGCGATTTGGCAGATTTAAAAGTAAAATCTTGTGATGTTGAAGCATGGAGTCCACGTCAACAAAAATATTTTGAAGTAGGAAGTTGTTCTACTTTAGGAGATGCTCAATCAAGAAGATTGTCAATTAGAGCAAAAGGAGAAAAAGGAAATTATTTAGTTGCAACTTTAAATAATACAGTTGTAGCTAGTCCAAGAGGATTAATTGCAGTTCTTGAAAATAATTATCAAGAAGATGGAAGCATAAAAGTACCAGAAGTTTTATGGCCATATATGGGAGGAACTAAAGTATTGCTACCAAAAAAATAAAAGATTGGAGAAATAAAAATGATAATAAATAATCCAAAATTTGAAATATCAGCAGTAAGTAAAAAACAATACCCAAAAGGAAATCTTCCAGAAATTGTTTTAGTAGGAAAATCTAATGTAGGTAAATCATCATTTGTAAATACTATGGTCAATAGAAAAAATTTAGCTAGAACAAGTAATGTTCCAGGAAAAACAAGACAAATTAATTTTTATAATATGGATGATAAATTTTATTTTGTAGATTTACCAGGATATGGGTATAGTAAAATGTCTAAGCAAGAAAAAATAATTTCAGGTGGGTTTATTGAACAATATTTAGAAGAGGGGAATAATGTTGCTTTAATAATATTACTATTAGATATTAGACACAAACCAACATCTGATGATATTCTTATGTATGATTATATTTTAAAAAGTAATTTACCATTTATGGTTCTTACAAATAAAGCTGATAAAATTGCTGTAACTAAAGTTGATGGAGAAGTAGAAAAAATAAAAGAAATTTTAGGAATCTCTTTTAGTACAATATTACCATTTTCTTCAGAAAGAAAAATTTATCAGGAAAAAGTTTGGGAAGAGATTGAAAAAATTGTAAATCATGAATAATTTTAGAAAAAATACATAAATATATAGTGATAATAAATTTATGAATGGAGATATTTATGTATAGTGAATTTGTAAAAGAAGTTCAAATTTCAGAGTTAGATGATTCTCAAAAAAATAGAGATCTTTTGAAAAATATAAAAATTGTAAAAGAAACATTAAACAATATGTATAATAACTTGCAATATGCTGATGGAGATTTAATAGATTACTTTACTTACCAAATAAAAGCTGAAGAGTCAAAATATGATTATTTAATAAAACAAGCAAAAGAAAAGAAGATTAAAATAATATAAAAAATGCAATTCTTATGAATTGCATTTTTTATATTTATTTTCTATTCAACTGTTACTGATTTTGCAAGATTTCTTGGCTTATCAACATCCAATCCTTTTTCTTTAGAGATATAATAAGCAAGAATTTGTAAAGGAACAACTGAAAGAACAGGAGAGATAAGGGCATTTGTTTTTGGTATTTGTATAACTTCATCAAAATCATGATTTAACTCTTGGTTTGTTACAATAAAAGTTTTGGCACCCCTAGTAACAACTTCTAATATATTACTTACAGATTTTTCTACTAATAATCTATTAGTTAAAACAGAAATAACAGTTACATCATTTTCAATTAATGCAATTGCACCATGTTTTAATTCTCCTGAAGGATAAGCCTCAGAGTGAATATACGAAATTTCTTTTAATTTTAAAGAACCTTCTTGTGCAACAGAGTAATCAATACCTCTACCTATATAAAATATGTCTTTTTCTTTATAAATCTTTTTGGCGAAATCATGTATTTTTTCTGTATTTTTTAGAACTTCTTCAAGTTTTGAAGGAAGAAGTAATATATCATTTTTTAATTCTAAAGCTTTTTCAGAATATTTTTCTAATATCTCAGAAAAATAAATAGCAATAATTGCAAGTAAAACTATTTGTGAAGTATATGCTTTTGTTGAAGCGACAGCAATTTCAGGACCTGCATGAGTATATACTGTATAATCAGCTTCTCTAGTGATAGAAGAACCGATAACATTAGAAACTGCAATTGTTTTTGCACCTTTAGATTTTGCAAGTTTTAATGCGGCTATTGTATCAGCTGTTTCACCTGATTGAGTTACAAATATACAAAGTGTTTTTTCATTAATTAAAGGATTTCTATATCTAAATTCTGAAGCTGCATCAACTTCAACAGGAATTTCGCATAATCCTTCGAAAATAGGCTTTGTAGCGTAACCAGCATGCATGGCAGTTCCACAAGCTACAATAAAAATTTTATTAATTGAATTTAAATATTTTTTATCTAAATCAATATCTGGAAGAAGAGTTTTTGAATCCTTTGAAATTCTAGATCCAATAGTTTCTCTAATTGATTTTGGTTGTTCGTTAATTTCTTTTAACATGAAATCAGGGTAACCATCTTTTTCAGCAGCGCCAGCATTCCAAGTAATATTTTGACATTCTTTATTTATTTTATTTAATTCACTATCATAAAAATCGACTGAATCTCTTGAAATAAAAGCAAATTCATTATCATTTAAAAGATAAAAATCTTTTGTAAATGAAAGAATTGCAGGAATATCTGAACTTATATAATTTTCCTCAATACCTTTTCCAATAACTAAAGGGCTATCTTTTCTAACAACAATCATATTATCAGGGTGCATAGAAGATAAAACCTCTATAGCATAACTTCCTTTAAGCATTTTGCAAGCATTTGCGACTGCATCAAGAAAGCGTAAATTTCCTGATTTTTTTGAAGATTCATAATAAAAATGAATTAAATTAGGGATAACTTCAGTGTCTGTTTCAGACAAAAATGTATATTTATGAGACTTTAAAAACTCTTTTAAATCAGCATAATTTTCAATAATTCCATTATGAACAACTGCAAAATTTTCAGAATTATCCATATGAGGATGAGAATTAGTACTAGAAGGTTTACCATGAGTAGCCCATCTAGTATGGCCAATTCCTAAAGTTCCTTTTAATAAATCAATTCCTTTTGTATTATTTAAGTCATTTACACGACCTTTATTTTTTATAACTTTTAATCCATTGTTTTCAATAGTTGCGATTCCAGCTGAATCGTAACCTCTATATTCTAGTCTAAAAAGACCATTTAATAATATTGGTTTTGCTTCCTTTTTTCCAATATAACCAACTATCCCACACATAAAAGAACCACCTTTCTTATAAAACTGGTATTAAAATTAAAGGTAGGGAATCTACCTCTGTACACAGTTTTTAAATTAGGTGTAAGTAAGATTAATTACTAAAATTTGTTATAGTATTGCTACTATTTTTTGATTTAGTATATGGTAATAATCATACCACTAGAGTATCCGCCGAATATTTCGATAACTCTAGACCTCGTCAACTACTAAGTAGTCCTGGCGCTAACTATCTGTTTTTTAACTCCTTTCTTGATTTATACTTACTAACCTATTTCTATTCTATAATATGTGAAATATGCGTAAATGTCAATTAAAATTTATTGGAAATAAATTTTTCTATTGTAAATAAAACCTTCAAATGCTATAATTCAAGTATAATTAGTAAATTTTGAAAGGAAAAATTATGGCTAATTCAGAAATAAATGATAAAACATTAATAACTATTATAACGTCTGAAAACAATAAAGAATATTGCTTATATAGTGATGGAAATTTATATGAAAGAGATAATAAAGGAAATTTAAAACAGTTAGATAATATAACTGAGGAAAGTAAAAATCTTATAAGAAAAATAATGAATAAATTTTCATCAGGCAAAACAGATGTTATAAGAAAAGAATTAGGTCAAGAGAGAATGAAAAAGAAAATAGATATAGAATTACCAATATTATAGATAAAGGATTTATATATAAATGTCAAATGGATATTATGATAATGAACAATTAAAAGAATATTATGAAAATTATGTAAGCACATTAAAGGTAGATAAAAGATATCATCCAATTATTGTTGATATTTTACTGAGAAGAGCTGATTTATATGATTTATCACCTGAAGAAATTCAGCAGGATGTTGTTTCTTTATTATACAATTTAGAAAAAATTGAAATTACTAGTATACCTGAATATTATAAAAATGCTTTAGGATTATTTTTTTATGATGAAAAAAGAATAGTTATAAAAAAAGAATATGCAGAAAAAGTTGATAGTGAAAAGTTATATCAAACGTTAACACATGAAGTATATCACGTATTATCATGTGATGAAAATGGAGAAGATAGATTATCTAATTATAATATATACACAAAAAAATATAATGCATCTCTTTTAGAAGCTATTATTGAAAAAGCTTCATATAGAGTAGTTTGTGGAAATAATAAACAAGATAACATATATTTCAATAATAGTGCATCAAGCTATCGAGATATAACATTTATAGCAGATGCAATAGAAGCAGTTTATGGAGTAAGTGAACAAGATTTTTTAAAAAATGCAATAAAAGGAAGAGAAAAACTTGCAAGTTTTCTAGCAGATCATGCTGGAGAAGAACTAGAACATGCATATAATTTTTTAGATGCAATAGAAGCTAATTATGCTTTATTGCATAATACCCTTTATCCATATGATGATGAAGAAATAACTTTTAAGCAACAGTGTTGTAATATACAAGATGCTATGGTAGGAATATATGAATTGTGTGAATATAAATTTTATGAAAGAATTATAAACAAAGATTTGCGAAATTATGAAGATGCTGTAAACTTTAATAATGAATTAAAATATAATCATAATAAGTTTACTGCTACTATGCAAGATAGATTAGAATATTTTAATGTAGAATTTTCACCTAATATTAGAAGAATTGTGTATGATAGAGTAGATTATAACAGAGTAAACACACTTTCAATAATAAATGATTTTGATAGTGTAATTGCTAGTGCACATAATTTTAGAGATGAGAGTGAATTTTTAAATGTATGTAAATATGCTCAATATGGTCAATTAGGTGAGCTTGATGAACAATATATAAATGAACATATTATAGAAAGAAATTTTACTTATGATTTACCAATATCTCAAGAATTTATAGATAAAGTTTTTGAAAAGGAGATTTTTGAAAATAAATATGACAATAAAAATGTTGGTATCTTATTAAAACGAATTGTAAAAGAGGATACAAAGGAAAAAAGTATATTTCAACTAGACTTTGAGAAAATAATAAATCATTTTATAAAAGGTAATCAAAAACTATTTAATTCACAAACAGATAATTCACATAATAAAAATGCTACATCAAATTGTTTTGAGTATTTAGAAATTAAAAGTCAAGAGTATAATAATCAAGGTAAAAATGTAGCAATTAAAAAAATAGATAGAAATGAAGATAATGAAAGATAGGGTGTTTATATGGATAATGTTTTAAAAAATTTAAAAGTAATGTATACAGAAGAGCAAATACAATCAAGAATTAGAGAAGTTGCAGAAAATATTGATAAAGATTATGAAGGAAAAGAAATTATTGTTATTTCTGTATTAAAAGGAGCTATTTTCTTTACAGTGGATTTAGTAAAAAAGATGAAAACTCCAGTAATTTTAGAAGTAATGCAAGTTTCTAGTTATCAAGGAACACAGAGTACAGGAAATGTTATTATAAAGAAAGGTTTAGATTGTGATATTTCAGGAAAAGATGTTTTAATAGTTGAAGATATTATTGATACTGGTTACACGCTTAAGTATTTAAAAGAATTTTTACAAACTTTGAATCCAAATTCTTTAAAAATTGCTGTACTTGCTGATAAAAAAGAGAGAAGAGAAATTGATGTTGATATAGATTATACATGTTTTGAAATAGAAAATAAATTTGTTGTAGGATATGGATTTGATATAGATCAAAAATATAGAAATATACCATATATAGGTTATATTGAAGAATAAATGGAGATAGATAATGTTTGATATTGAAGAAGAATTAAAAAAACTTCCAGAAAAACCTGGAGTTTATTTAATGCATGATAAAGATGATAATGTTATATATGTTGGAAAAGCTATTGTTTTAAAAAATCGAGTAAGGCAATATTTTAGAAAGAATAATAAAACTCCAAGAATTGAAAAAATGGTATCACTAATAGATCATTTTGAATATATAGTTGTTGGAAGTGAAGATGAAGCATTAATTTTAGAATGTAATTTAATAAAAAAATATAGACCTAAATTTAATGTTTTATTAAAAGATGATAAAACATATCCTTACATAAAGATTGATGTGAAATCTGATTATCCAAGTGTATTTATGACAAGAAAAATTAATAACGATGGAGCTAAATATTTCGGACCATATCCTAATGTTGGTAGTGCAAAAGAAATGGTAAGTTTTATTAAAGAAAAATTTCAAATAAGACAATGTAAAAATTTTAGAAATCAAGATAGGGCTTGTTTAAATTATCATATAAAAAAATGCTTAGCTCCTTGTATGGGATATGTTTCTAAAGAAGAATATAGGAAGCAAATTGATCAAATATGTTTATTGTTAGATGGAAAAGTTGATAGTATTATAAAAAATTTAGAAGAAGATATGAAAGAATATTCTAAAAAACTAGAATTTGAAAAAGCAGCAGCTGTTAGAGATAGAATATTAGCAATAGAGAGAGTTTCAGAAAAACAAAAAGTAGCTAACATATCTGAAAATAATATAGATGTAATTGGACTATATAAAAATGAAGTTACAGTATGTATAGAAATATTTTTCATTAGAAATAGCAAGATGATAGGAAGAGAACATTACTTTTTTGATGAATTAAAGGATATGGAAGAAGAAGAGATTGTTTCTGGTTTTATAAAACAGTATTATATGGAAATGGATAAAAAGAATTTTCCAAGTAAAATAATGCAGAGATATCAATTAGAAGATAAAGAAGTAATTGAAAAATGGCTTTCTGAAAGAGGTAATCGAAAAGTAGAAATAAGGAGTCCTCAAAAAGGCGAAAAATTAAGGTTTGTTGAGATGGCAGAACTAAATAGTAAAATAACATTAGAAAATAAACTTAAAGATAAAACAGAAATTTTAACAGAATTAAGAGATGTTTTAGAACTTGAAGATTTACCTTTAAAAATCGAGAGTTTTGATATTTCTAATATATCAGGAAACTTTATTGTTGCAGGAATGTGCGTAGCACAGAATGGAGTTATAAAAAGAAATCTATCAAGGAGATTTAAAATAAAAACAGTTTTTGGACAAGATGATCCAAGATGTATGCAAGAAGTTGTAACTAGAAGATTAAAACATTCTGTTGAAAATCCAAAAGGTGGATTTGGTACTTTACCAGATTTGATATTAGCTGATGGAGGTATAACTCAAATAAGAGCAATAAAAAATGCAATGAATGATGTTGGCGTTGTAATTCCTGTTTTTGGAATGGTTAAAGACGATAAGCATTCTACAAGAGCTCTTATAAATGAAGAAAGAGAAGAATTTGAAATTTCAGAAATTTTGTTTAATTTTATTACAAATCTTCAAGATGAAGTTCATAATACTGCAATTGAATATCATAGAAAAATTCGTGATAAAGAAATGACAAAATCAAAATTAGATTATATAGAAGGGATTGGAGAAAAGAAGAGAACTGCATTACTAAAAAAATTTGGAAGTGTAAATAATATAAAAAAAGCAACAGTTGAAGAATTAATGTTAGTAAAAGGAATTAATTTAAGTCTAGCACAGAAAATAAAAGAAGAATTATAATAAATTAAAAGGGGGAACAGAGATATGTTATATATTGTAGCATTTTGTGTAGCTTGTTTAGTAGGAGCTATAGCATCAAATTTAATAAATTATAAGGCAACAACAGATCAACGTTTAGGAAATTTAGTAGGATTAGTTATAGGAATTATTTTATTTGTATATCTAATATCAGATGCTGGAAGTGCACAAGTAATAAGAATACTTGCTAAGTTTTCTATACACATTTAATAAATTTTTGGAATAAAACCTTTTTTTGTGAATATATATATTAATATATTTTACGAAAGAAGGTTTTTTTATGAAGAAGATATTTTTAGGTATACTACTTTTTTGTACAGGCATAAGTTTTATTGTATTAGGATGTTTATTGTATAATTTTGTTAATGTTTTAGAAGCGTTGTAAAATGGTAGTATTTATTATATAATGTTAAAAATTAAAAGAAAAAAATATTTGGAGGAATAATGGAAATAGTAGTTGGAAAATTAGCTGGTTTTTGTTTTGGAGTTGAAAATGCAGTAAGTGGAGCATTAAAAGCGCTAAAAGATACAGATAATAAAGTATATTGTTTAGGTGAACTTGTTCATAATGAACAAGTGGTTAAAAATCTAGAAAACAAAGGTGTGATAACTGTAGATTCAATTGATGAAATTCCAAATAATTCGAAAGTAATTTTTAGAGCTCATGGCGAAGCCAAAAAGGTTTATGATGAAGCTAGAAAAAAGAATTTGGAAATTATAGATTTAACATGTCCTAAAGTTAAAGCAATACATATAAAAGTAGAAAGAGAAAAAGAGAATTCTTTTATAATAATTGTTGGTAAAAAAAATCATCCAGAAATAATTGGAACTCAAGGATTTGCAGGGGAAAATAGTTTTGTTATAGAAAATGAGGATGAGATTTTAGATTGTTATATGGAATATGAGAAAACCAATTTAGGGAGAGTATATATAGTTTCTCAAACTACATTTTCAAGTTCTAAATTTGATAAACTTATAGAAGAATTGCAAGTGAATTTTTATGAGGCAGATGTTATATTTGATAAAACGATATGCGATTCAACAGAAAATAGACAGAGAGAAACAAGAGAAATATCAAAAAAAGTTAACAAAATGATTATAATAGGTGGAAAACATAGTTCTAATACAAAGGAACTTGCTAAAGTTGCAGAGGAAAACTGTGGAAAAGTATATTTAGTTCAAACACTAGAGGATTTAAAAGATATAGAATTTACTAATGATGATAAGGTTGGAATAATGGCAGGAGCATCAACTCCTAAAGAAATTATAGAAGAAATAATGAAATTTAGGGACAGTCGAAAAATTTCACTTTTAGATAAATAAGTTGACATAAATGCAAAATGAATGATATAATATAAGTTGTAATAAAATATTAGCATCAAAGAAAGGTTAAAATATGAACAAAAAGATTATGGAACATGGAAATTTAACTTTGGAAAATGCTGAGGAGATATTCAATCGGTTAGGGATATTTGAAGACTTCAAAGAATTTATGAAGTCTGATAAGATAACATCCATTGTGGATACTGCATTTTCAGTTTGTATGATTGCCTTACAGCAAATGACATCAGTGGCTCCAGCAGAAAGAAGAGAGATTGCAGAGAAAAATCTCAAAGGATTTCAGGGTAGCAAAGAGACATTTGTATCTGATTTTGAATTTAATTTTCAAAGAATGGTTGCAGATAATCTTGCAATTATTTTGGATTGGGTTCATGATGAAGATAGTGTAAGAGACTTTATAAATTTGGAAATGACAACCAGCGAAAACACTCAAACTCAGGTGACTGCAAAGCAGATTGTGGATCAGATGATAATGAATATAACTAAGGAATATGTTTCATGTACATATGATGGATATATTCCGAATGGTGTGTCTGATCCTTCACAATATGTGATTGTAACTAATGAGGATGGTGTAAAAGTAATTGTACCCAGAGTTGTATTAGGTATCTAGTAACTTATCAACAAAAGCGAAAGGATAAAAGCCAATGAATTATTCCAATATGATGGTTGCCACAAGTAATTTTTTAGGAAAATCGGAAGAAATGATTAAACGGTTAAACTTGGAGGAAGCCATACAAAACGTAACATGTTTGGAAGAAATCAAGAAAATTCTTGAGGAAGGTTTTGAACGTTGTTTAGAAAGTTTGAGGAATATAGCACTCTTTTCAAGGGAGGACCAGAAAGAATCTGCTGAGAGAAATGTAAAATCTTTTGAAAGTCAAAAAGAGAACTTTATGTCAGATTTTTTTCTGAATTTTAAAATTACTCTTGGAATTAATCCAATAGTATATTTGTCAGAAAATGTTAAAGACGATGAGACTATACGAAAGATTGTTATGAAACTGCTTGATACCCCGAAGGTTTATGAAATTGCGAAAAAAACTGTAGAATATCAAATAAATGGTATAATGCACAAATCTATTGTAGCAACAATCATGAATAATGATCCAGGGAATATGTCAGTTGAAATGATTCATGCGATAAGTCTGGTTGATTCCCAAAATGACACGATAATGCTTCCAACTTCCATAGGATTCATTTAAAGTTTTAACCGGCACAAAAAAAGCCATAGAGGAGAATTCCTCTGTGGCTTTTGCCATTTTTATGTTTTGCTTGCAATATATAGAAATGGTGTATCGCATATTGCAATTAAAATTTCTAATATAGAGCCAACTGTTGCAATAGATAGAATTGTAGGTACGTCTAAAATTCCTAAAAATGCAATAAATGCAAAGCAGTAATTTTCACTACAATTTGCTATTATAGTGGAAACATTATTTCTAAGCCATAATTTATTATGGAATTTTTGTTTTAGTTTTTCAAATATCCAAATTCCTAATATATTGCTTAAGAAATACATTGTTAAGCTTGCTATATTAGTTCTTAAATTTATACCAAATAAGTTTTTCATACTTTCTTGAGCTAAATCTGTAGTATCTGGAATATATAACAAAGAAATTTGTGTAGATACTACAAATATAATAGCAGAAATCATTCCAAGTAAAACAGCTTTTTTACTATGTTCTGGACCATATTTTTCAGTCATAATATCTGTTGCAAGAAATATACTTGCAAACATAATATTTCCAAGTGAACTTGTAAAACCAAGCACACTTATAGTTTTACATACTAGAATATTAGCAATAATTGTTGCTATACTAATCCAAATATATAAGCCCTCCTTTTTAAATAATTTTTCAAGTACAACAATTGTTCCAAAACATAGAATTACACTAATAATTCCTAATATAATATTCATTTTTTTCCTCCTCATTATTTTTAAAGTAGGTTTTGGTTAACTACTTTCATTACCAGATAAAGTTTGATTTTAATGCTTCTCCATTATCAATAAAAATATCTTGACCAGTTATACTTTTATTAATAACACTAATGAAATATGTAAAATCAGCAATCTCTTCAGAAGAAGCCCATTTATTAAGCAAAGTTTCATTTAATACTTGTTGCCATAAATTTGGGTCATCTATTATATGTTGATTTAGTTTAGTAATAACTCCACCTGCAGAAATACTATTACTTGTTGCACCATATTGAGCAACTCTTAAAGCGACATTTTTCATATAAGAAACAACTCCACCTTTACTTGCAACATATTCAGGAAACTCAGACCCAGTTGTGGCACTACTTGATGCAATAAAAACAATTGATTTTATTTGTGATTGAATTCCATATTTTTCAGTAATAGCAATTGTTCCTTTTAAATTAATATCAATATCATTTCCAGAATCTTGTACACCAGCATTGTTTACAAGTATTTCGATATTTTCAATGTTTGGGAGATATTTGTCACAGATATTTTTTTGAATGTGAGTATATGATTTATGTTCTATTGTTGCTTGATTTATATCAATTCCAATTACCTCATGTCCTTCATTTAAAAATTTTTGAGCAATAGATTTACCAATTCCTTCTGATGTTCCAGTAACTAATACTTTCATAATATTCACCTTTCTAGTATTTTTTTTATCCAAATTATTATAGCATAAATAATAATTTATTTCCATTTTTATGTAAAATATGTTATAATAAATAAGTATAAAAAATATGGAGAAAGAAGAATTTATGGAAGTATCAAGAGATTGGAAAGATTATGAAATTTTAGATATGTCTGATGGAGAGAAATTAGAGCATTGGGCAAACATTATTTTAATAAGACCAGATCCACAAATCATTTGGAAAGAAAGAACATTTCCTGAAAAATGGAAAAGTGCAAATGCAAGATATAATAGAAGTAATAAAGGAGGAGGATTTTGGGAATATAATAAAAAATTACCTGAAGTTTGGCAAGTTCACTATAAAGATTTAACATTTAATATAAAGCCAATGGGATTTAAGCATACAGGACTATTTCCAGAACAAGCTGTTAATTGGGACTGGATGATAAATAAAATAAAGAATTCAGGAAGAAATGACATAAAGGTTCTTAATCTTTTTGCATATACAGGTGGCGCAACAGTTGCATGTAGTTATGCAGGAGCAAGTGTCTGTCATGTTGATAGTTCAAAAGGAATGGTTGCATGGGCAAAAGAAAATATTATATCTTCAGGTCTTTCTGATAGACCAGTTAGATTTATAATAGATGATGTTACAAAATTTGTACAAAGAGAAATTAGACGTGGAAATAAGTATGATGCAGTTATAATGGATCCACCATCATATGGAAGAGGAAAAAATGGAGAAGTATGGCAATTTGAAAATAATATATCAGATTTAGTTGAATTATGTTCAAAAGTATTATCAGATGATCCACTATTCTTTTTGATAAATTCTTATACAACAGGTATTTCATCTAAAGTACTAGAAAATATATTAACAATAAAATTAAAATATAAAAAAGGAAGATATGCATCTGGAGAAATTGGACTTCCAATGAAAGAGTCAAATTTAGTACTTCCTTGTGGAATATATGGAAGATGGGAAAAATGAATAATTTAAAAGTTTTGTTTGAAGATAATCATATAATTGTTGTAGAAAAGCCAGTAAATGTGCCTTCACAAGGAGATAAAACTGGTGATATAGATATGCTTACTATTATAAAAAAATATATAAAAGAAAAATATAATAAACCTGGTGATGTTTATTTGGGATTAGTTCATAGACTAGATAGACCTACTGGTGGAGTTATGGTTTTTGCTAGAACTTCTAAATCTGCTTCAAGACTTAGCGAGCAAGTAAGAGATAAAAAAATGCATAAAAAGTATTTGTGTATTGTTGATGGAAAAATGGAAAGTCAAACAGGAAGTATGAGAGATTTTCTATTAAAAAATGAAAAAAACAATATAAGTAAGGTTGTTAAAGAAGGTACTAAAAATGCTAAAGAAGCAGTTTTAGATTATGAAGTTGTGAAATATAATGATCAAATAAATATGTCTGTTGTAAAAGTGGATTTACATACTGGAAGACATCATCAAATTAGAGTTCAATTTGCATCAAGAGGACATAGTCTATCTGGTGATCAAAAATATGGAACAAGAGGTAGAGGAAAACAGCTTGCGCTTTGGGCATATAGTTTAAGCTTTATTCATCCAACAACAAAAGAAGAACTTACATTTGAAGATTATCCAGAAATAGTAGGAAGTTGGAAAATACTAGAAGAAGTATAAATTGTATAATTAACAAAAAAATTAAATAATATTATAATTTTGGGGGAAATGTATAATACTAATTTTGGAGGTAATAAACATGGGAATTAATGTTGATGAGTTAATGGAAGGAATGGTACTTGAAAAAAATATCATAAGAAGAGATGGTGCTCTTATTGTAAATAAAGGAACCACATTAACACCTAGAATTATAGAACGTTTAAGAAAATTAAGTGGACATATAAATTTTGAAGGTAATGAAACAACAGATATGGATGAAGTTAAAGAAACTGTTGAAGAAAGTTTAAGAAAAGATACAGAAAATTGTTTAAATGATTTCTTTAATAATCCAACTGAAGCTCAAGTACAAAAAATAAAAGATAATGCTGATGAGATAGTTGAAAAAACTACACAAAGTAACGACCCACAATATGATTTGAATGCTTATGCAGAACAAGAAAATGGTCCTGGTTCTCATGCTGTTAGAGTTGCATTTTTTTCAATATTATTATCAAAAATTTATAATGATAGTTTACGAACTTCAAATAAGAAAGAATTAATAAATTTACAAGATGTTGCAGTTGCTGCTCTATTACAAGATGCAGGAACTATGTATAAAGATGATAACAGATTAAATACACTTACAGAAATACCAAATATAAAAGGAATGGAACAACTTTTTCCAGGAATTAAAGAAACACCTCTTGATCATTATGATGAAAGATATACACCAGTATATTCATATTGTGCAGTAGCTGATAAGAATAATATTAGTAATTCAGCTAAATTAATGATATTATTATCAAAAGAACCAGAAAATGGAAAAGGCCCTTTAAAAATGCCAGTTTCTATTAGTTCAAGAAGAAATAGTATTTTGTTTGGTGCAAAAATTATTAATGTATGTAGTGTATATGATAATGCTATGAAACGTGCAATTGATAATAATACATCATTAGAAGATGTAGTAGCAGAACTTGGGCAGTATGCAATAAATGGATCAATTAGTAACGAGATGAAAGAATTACTAATTAATAAAGTAAAATTATATCCATATAGAACTAGAGTTTTATTATCAAATGGAGAGGTGGCAACAGTAGAAACTAGCCGTTTTGGTCAATATGATTCATATAAACCAGTAGTTCGTACATGTGGATTCCCAAGAAGAAGAATAGATTTAAAAGAAAACTTAAATACTACTATAAAGTCTGTTGTAAGTAAAGATAAATTTAGAGGTTTAGTAGAGCAACAAATAAAAGATATGAAAGATATTGCTGGAGTTGGTGATTCAGGACGTTAGAAAAAAAGAATAAGCATAATTAGTGCTTATTCTTTTTTTATATTTTCTTCTTATAGAAAATTAATGAATATAATTATTAATAATTCAATATAATTATTTTAGTATTATTAAAATACTAATTAATTTATTTATTGAAAAACGGAGGTTTTTATGAAGGATAAAATTATGAGAAGCTGTTTTGTAATCGGATTGTTACTGGTTTGTGTATTACAATTTTGTTTATATTCACAGGCAACATCTGAACTTAATAATGAAATGCTACCATGGGGATTTAGAAGAGGCGAGTCTCATTCTCAACCAACTTTAGACACAAAAGCAGAAAAAGTAATTCAAGAATTTGATGGAATTTCAATGGGAAGTGAAACTTCAAAAAATGTCTATTTAACGTTTGATTGTGGTTATGAAAATGGCTATACAGAAGCAATATTAGATATTTTAAAAGAATGCAATGTGAAGGCATCTTTTTTTATAACAGCACATTATTTAAATACTGCAAGTGACATTGTAAAAAGAATGATAGAGGAAGGTCATATTGTTGGAAATCATACAGTTAATCATAAATGTTTACCTAATATAAGTGATGAAGAAATAAAAAATGAAGTTATGAATCTTCATAAAGCTGTATATGAAAAATTTAATTATGAAATGACATATTTTAGACCACCTAAAGGAGAATTCAGCCAGAGAACAACAAAAATTGTTAAAGATTTAGGATATACAAGTGTTATGTGGTCATCTGCATATGATGATTGGGATGTTGAAAAACAAAATAGAGAAGAATATGGAAAAAAGAAAATAGTTGATAATATTCATAACGGTTGTGTACTATTGTTACATGCAACATCCAAAGATAATAGTGTGATTTTGGGAGATGTAATAAAAAGTATACGAGATATGGGATATGAGTTTAAAAATATAAATGAATTTGAGTAGTAGAATTGTTGTATTTTACTTAAGTTTATGGTAGAATAATGGCGTGAAATAGTTTGAAAAAATATAAGGGGATAGAAATGGAATTCTTAAATATAGAAATTAATAACTCAAGATATATAAAAATATTAATAGTTTCTATTATACTAGTTATAGTTTATTTAGCACTTACAATGAGTTCTTTACTAATATGCAAATCTTATAAGTTAGGACCAAATACTACAGTTATTTCAATTAATCCAGAAAATAATGTTGAAGATGTAGATGATGGAGAAATAAGTGCACATATAGATTTATTAGAACATGAAACTAATGGAAAAACAGTAGAAATATCAGGGTGGGCATTTAGAGAAGGATCACCTTTAAATACTATAAATTCTAGTTATGTTTTAAAACATCAAGAAACAGGAAAAATGTATTTTATGGCAACTCAGATGGAAGACAATATAAATTTAGAGAAAGAAGAACATAAAAAAGCAGGATTACATGCACGTTCTTTGGTTTTTGGAATGCCAAAAGGAATGTATGATGTTTATGTACAGTATCAAAATGATGATGAAGATATATTAGTATTTACACTAATATCATTTGAATTAGATTAATAGGAGATGGACTAAAAAATGAAAGAAAAAGTTATAGAATTCTTTAAAAAGAATGGTAGATTTGCAATTTTATGTTTATTCATATTAGAATTAGCTTTATCTATGTTTGTTACACCAGATAAATTTGATGATGCATATTTTATTGAGCAAGTTACAGGAAATAGTATATTTTCATTTGTTAGAGATAGATATGATTGGTGGACATCAAGAGTTATAATTGAATTTGTACTATGTTTGGTTTTAAAAACATCTAAATACTTATGGGTTATCTTAGAAGCACTTATGGTTGCTCTTGTAGGATATTCAATTTCTAAAGTATTTGTTAAAGAAAATAAAAATGAAAATACAATAATGTTAATATTTATGATATTAGCATATCCATTAAATATAATGGCTAGTGCAGGGTGGGCTGCAACAACAGTAAATTATATGTGGCCACTTGCAACATTATTATTTTCTCTTATTCCAATACGAAAGATTTGGGATGGTGAAAAAATAAAATGGTATGAATATATTTTATATACAATGGCATTAATTTTTGCTGGTAATGCAGAAATAGCTTGTGCTATTTTAGTTGGTTCATATCTTTTATTTACAGTTCTTTATATAGTTAAAAATAAAAAAGTTAATTTATACTTAATTATTCAAAATATAATAATTTTGGCAAGTTTAGTGTTTATAGTAACATGTCCTGGAAATCATGCTAGAAATCAAACCGAAATTGCAGAAAACTTCAAGAATATAGAGATGTTATCTTTTTTTGATAAAATTAGTTTAGGATTTACATCTACAATGGGATTATTAATTGGAAGAG
>Ga0073906_1001852_pt1 | contig 30671 bp, 22 predicted proteins | sample Inofromicrocosms_FD_65485 | JGI IMG/M metagenome (GOLD analysis project Ga0073906, IMG submission 65485) | Mouse cecum microbial communities from Vienna, Austria - Inoculum for glucosamine and mucus D2O microcosms | ecosystem: Host-associated > Mammals > Digestive system > Large intestine >...
CCTTGATTGAATGCGGGATCGCTCCGAGCGATTATCCGTTCGTCTGCCACGCGGTAAGCGGGTATTCGGGCGCTGGCAAAAAGGCGATCGCGCAGTACAGCGAGGAAAATCGGGACAAGCTTTTGGATACGCCCCGTCTATATGCGCTGGGTCTTACGCACAAGCATTTGCCTGAAATGGTAAAAGAGTGCACCCTTTCGCGAGATCCCGTTTTTAATCCGTATATCTGCGATTATTACAGCGGCATGAGCGTGAGTATTCCGCTCTTTACCGATTTATTGAAAAAGCGGGTTTGTGTGGAAGATCTCATCGATTTGTATCGGGAGCAATACGGAAAGAGTACGTTTATTTCCGTGGGTCAGGAGGAGAGCGGATTCATTTCCGCCAACAACCTTTGCAGAACCAACAAAATGGAAATTCTCGTCCACGGAAACGGGGAGCGCATTTTGCTTACCTCCCGCTTCGATAATCTTGGAAAGGGCGCTTCGGGCGCGGCGATCCAAAATATGAATATTGTGCTGGGGCTTGACGAAAGCGTCGGCTTATGATATAATAAGAGCAGTGTATTGAATTGCAGTGTGATACTATGGAATTAAAAGAAATATCGGGCGGAGTATGTGCGCCCATAGGATTCCGTGCGAACGGCGTGCATTGCGGAATCCGCAAAAATAAGACGAAAAAAGACCTTGCGCTCATTGTTGCCGAAACGCGGTGTGCCTGCGCGGGCGTCTATACGACGAATCTCGTAAAGGGCGCGCCCATTCTCGTTACAAAGAAAAATATTGCCGACGGATACGCTCAGGCGGTCATCGTAAACAGCGGGAACGCCAATACCTGCAATGCAAACGGCGTGGAAATTGCCGAGGCGATGTGCAAGCTCGTAGAAGAGCATACGGGAATTTTCGCGGGAGACGTGGTGGTTGCAAGCACGGGCGTTATCGGTCAACCGCTCTCCATAGAGCCCATTGCGGGCGGAATGAAGGAGCTTGCGGGCGGGCTCGGCGACAACAGCGCGTCGGCGGCAGAAGCCATTATGACGACGGACACCGTAAAAAAAGAAATTGCGTTTTCCTTTTCGCTCGGCGGAAAAGAATGCAGAATCGGCGCAATTTGCAAGGGTGTGGGAATGATTTGTCCGAACATGGCGACGCTTTTGATGTTCGTTACCACCGACGCGGCGATTTCTCCCCAAATGCTACAAAAGGCGATTTCCGCGGACGTGAAAAAATCGTTAAATATGTTAAGCGTCGACCGCGATACCTCAACCAACGACACGTTTTGTATTTTGGCGAGCGGGCTTGCGGGGAACGAAGAAATCAAGACGGCGAACGCCGACTACCGCAAATTCTGCGAGGCGCTTCACGCGGTCACGCGTGCCATGTGCCGTAAACTTGCCCGCGACGGCGAGGGGGCGACCAAGCTTATTGAATGCCGCGTTACGGGTGCGAAACGGGAAACCGACGCTCGTATCAGTGCGAAATCGGTTATCGATTCCAACTTGGTAAAAGCGGCGATGTTCGGGAGCGATGCGAATTGGGGACGGGTGCTCTGCGCGCTCGGTTATTCGGGAGCGAAGCTGGACGTAAGCAAAATTGCCGTTTCATTCAAGTCTAAGGCGGGAGAACTCTCCGTGTGCAAAAACGGCGCGGGCGTGGAGTTTTCCGAGGAGTTCGCCAAAAAAGTTTTGGGAGAAGAGGAGATCCAAATTCTCGTGGAACTGAACGACGGGAAGTACGAAGCGACCGCATGGGGTTGCGACTTAACGTACGATTACGTGAAGATCAACGGCGATTACAGGACGTAATACAGGAGATTACATGATAGGTGAAGAGGCAAGGGCGGAGCTGTTGCTCGAAGCAATGCCCTATATCGAGAAATACCAAAACAGGATTCTCGTCATTAAATACGGCGGAAACGCGATGCTCGGCGACGAATTTAAATGGTCTGTCATGCGCGATTTAACGCTTCTGCGTTTCGTAGGGATCAAAATCGTTTTGGTTCACGGCGGAGGTCCGGAAATTTCCCAAACGCTTGAACGCATGGGGATACAGTCCCGTTTCGTGAACGGCTTGCGCTATACCGACGAGCAAACGGCGGAGGTCGTGCGCATGGTTTTGGCGGGCAAGGTCAACAAGGAGCTCGTCCATATTCTCGGTGCGCAAGGCGCTAAGGCGATGGGTATTTGCGGGATCGACGGAAAAATGCTCGACTGCGAAATGGAGAACGAGGAGCTCGGTTTCGTCGGTAAAATCAAGAAGGTCAATACGGGCATTATCGAAGACGCTCTGAACGCGGGTTATCTGCCCGTTATTTCCACCGTCGGCTACGACGACGAGGGACATATCTACAACGTGAATGCGGATACCGCCGCTTCCGCGATTGCGGGTGCGCTCAAAGCGGAGAGCCTCATTCTCATGACGGATATTCGCGGACTGCTCCGCGACAAGGGGCGCGAGGACAGCCTTATAAAGAAGGTTTACGTTTCCGACATTCCTTCGCTTATCAACGAGGGCGTTATTTCGGGGGGGATGATCCCCAAAGTGAACTGCTGTAAAGACGCGATCCGCAACGGCGTGAACCGTGTTTTCATTATCGACGGAAGAGTAAAACATTCCGTTTTATTGGAATTGCTCTCGGACGAAGGTCTTGGGACAATGTTTGTAAAAGGTGACTGACAGGTCACTTTTTTCGCGTAATTAAGAGAGGCGGAAATGGATTTCGAACAAATCAAGCAGTTAGACGAATTGTACGGCGCGGAAACCTTCGCGCGTTTCCCCGTTGCGTTCGAAAGCGGTGAGGGGGCTACCCTCAAAGCGACGGACGGGAAGGAATACATCGATTTCGGCGCGGGGATCGCCGTCAACGTTTTCGGCGTTAACGACGGCGAGTGGAAAAACGCCGTAATAGAACAGCTCAATAAAATTCAACACGTAAGCAACTACTATTACAGCGAACCGCAGGCACGGCTTGCGGCTATGCTTTGCGAACGCACGGGCGCTCGGCGCGTCTTTTTTGCCAATTCGGGCGCGGAGGCGAACGAGTGCGCGTTTAAGGCGGCTCGCAAGTATTCTTTCGAGAAATACGGCGCAAACCGATATAAGCTGATCACGCTCAAAAACAGCTTCCACGGAAGAACGCTCTTTACGCTCACCGCTACGGGGCAGGACGCCTTTCACCGCTATTTCGATCCGTTCGTCGGGGGCGTCGTTTCCGTGGACGCTGACATGAAGAGCGTAAGACGGGAGGCGGACGGAGCTTGCGCCGTCGTTATCGAGTGCGTGCAGGGCGAGAGCGGTGTAAACGCTTTAAACGGCGAATTCGTGCGCGCTCTTTACGAGTTTTGCAAGGAGCGCGATATTTTGCTCATTGTCGACGAGGTGCAGACGGGAAACGGGCGCACGGGAAAGATCTACGCCTACGAGCATTTCGGCATCATGCCGGACATCATGACGACGGCAAAGGGGCTTGCAGGAGGTTTGCCGATCGGCGCTTGCCTGTTCTTCGGCAAGACGGAGCACGTATATTCCCCCGGAGATCACGGCTCTACTTTCGGCGGAAATCCCGTTTGCTGTGCGGCGGCGATCAATGTGTTCTCCCGTTTGACGGAAGAATTTTTATACGAAGTACAGGGTAAGAGCGAGTATTTGCGCGCCAAGCTGAAAGGGTTCGACGGTGTGAAGAAAATTACGGGGCTCGGCATGATGATCGGCGTGGAAACGGAAAAGAATGCGAAAGAGGTTGCCGCCCAATGCCTTAAAAAGGGATTGCTCGTGCTTACTGCGCACGATAGGGTGCGTCTTGTCCCTCCGCTTACGATTACTAAAAAAGAAATGGACGAAGGTCTTTCGATTTTAAAAGAGGTATTAAAATGAAGCATTTACTCAAACTCATGGATTTGTCGCGCGAGGAAATTTTATCCGTACTTAATCTTGCCGATCAGCTCAAATACGAGCGGGCGAAGGGCGTGTTTAAAGACTATCTTCGCGGAAAAAAGCTGGGCATGATTTTCCAGAAATCCTCCACGCGCACCCGTGTTTCCTTTGAAACGGGAATGTACGAGCTGGGCGGTTATGCGCTCTTTTTGAGCAATCGCGATTTGCAGATCGGGCGTGGAGAGCCCGTAGAGGATACGGCGCGGGTGCTTTCACGCTACCTTGACGGAATCATGATCCGAACCTTCGAACAGAAAGAAGTTGAGGATCTTGCAAAATTCGGTTCTATTCCCGTCATCAACGGGCTTACCGACTATTGCCATCCCTGTCAGGTGCTTGCCGATCTCATGACGATCCGCGAGCGTAAGGGTTCTTTCAACGGGCTTAAAATGTGCTTTATCGGCGACGGAAACAATATGGCGAACTCTCTCATGGTGGGCGCGATCAAAACGGGCATGAAGTTTGCGATCGCCTGTCCAAAGGGTTACGAGCCGGACGGCGAGCTTGTGGAATGGGCGAAGAAAGAGGGCGAATTCCTCATGACGGAGGACGTAGTCGAAGCCGCCAAGGATGCGGATGTGATCTTGACTGACGTATGGGCGTCCATGGGACAAGAAGGCGAAAAGGAAAAGCGGGAAGCGGCGTTTAGAGGCTATCAAATCAATGCAGATCTCATGAAGGTTGCCCGTAAGAACGCGATGGTACAGCACTGTCTGCCCGCGCACCGCGGAGAGGAAATCACTGCGGACGTATTCGAAGCGCACGCAGAAGAGATCTTCGACGAGGCGGAAAACCGCTTGCACGCACAAAAAGCAGTTCTTTGCAAACTGTTAAAATAAAGAGGTCACGGATGGAGAAAAAGGTTTACCTAACGCTGCAAAACGGTAGAGTGTTCGAGGGCTATTCGTTTGGCGCCGAACGGGAAGTTGTTGGCGAGCTCGTATTTACGACGGGCATGACGGGTTACATCGAAACGCTTACCGACCCGAGCTATTACGGTCAGATCGTTATGCAGACCTTTCCGCTCATCGGAAATTACGGCGTCATTGCCGCCGATTTCGAGAGTCGAAAGAGCTGGGTCACGGCGTATATCGTCCGCGAATATTGCGATAAACCGTCTAATTTCCGTTGCGAGGGAAAAATAGACGATTTCTTAAAAGAGCAAGGAGTCCCCGGCGTCTACGGTATCGATACGCGCGAGCTGACCCGTATCGTTCGCGAAGCGGGTGTGATGAACGCCGCTATCTCTTTTAAACCGTTAAAAGATTTGTCGGCGCTCCAAACCTATAAAATCAAAAACGCAGTGCAGGCAGTTACCTCGGGCGGGACGACGATTATCAACGAAAAGGGCAGTCCTGCCGTGCTCCTATACGATTTCGGAGCAAAGGGCAATATCGAACGGGAGCTCGTAAAACGCGGTTGCCGCGTAATCGTCGTTCCCGCAAATTGTACTGCGGAAGACGCGCTTGCGCTTTCGCCCGACGGGATCATGCTTGCAAACGGTCCGGGCGATCCTGCGGAGAACACGTGCGTTATCGAAAATATCAAAAAGCTCGCGGGGAAAAAGCCTATCTTCGGAATATGCCTTGGGCATCAGTTATTTGCGCTTGCTATGGGCGGGAAGACGAGAAAGATGAAATACGGTCACAGAGGAGCGAACCAGCCCGTAAAACAGCTTTCCACAGGGCGAGTATTCATCTCTTCCCAAAACCACGGTTACGAGGTGGTAAGCGATTCACTTCCCATCGGACAGCTCAGTTTTGTCAATGGGAACGACGGCACTTGCGAGGGGATGGACTATCCCGAAGTGAACGCATTTACCGTACAATTTCACCCCGAAGCCTGCGGCGGTCCGCATGACGCCAACTATTTGTTCGACGAATTCGTATCGCGCATGAAGAAGGAGAAATAAGATGCCCAAGAGAAGCGATATTAAAAAAGTATTGGTTATAGGTTCGGGTCCCATCGTTATCGGTCAGGCGGCGGAATTTGACTATGCGGGCGCGCAGGCGTGCCGTGTTCTCAAAGACGCGGGGGTGAACGTGGTGCTCTGCAACTGCAACCCCGCCACAATCATGACGGACAAAATGCTTGCTGACGAAATTTATCTCGAACCGCTTACCGAGGATAGCTTAAAACGCATTATCATTAAAGAGCGCCCCGATTCCCTGCTTGCCTCTTTGGGCGGACAAACGGGGCTTACAATGGGGTGCAAGCTCGCAAAGTCGGGTTTCCTCGACGAATGGGGCGTAAAGTTGATCGGAACAAAGTTAGACGCGATCGACCGCGCGGAGGACAGAGAGCTCTTCAAGGAAACGATGAAGAAGATCAATCAGCCCGTCGTTCCCTCCGACATCGCGTATACGGTCGATGAGTGCGTTGAGATTGCGGACAAGCTCGGCTATCCCGTCATTGTGCGTCCCGCGTTCACGCTCGGCGGCGCGGGCGGCGGCGTTGCAAGGGACGAAGAGGAACTCCGCATGATCTCCCATAACGGGCTCATGCTTTCGCCTATTACGCAAGTTCTCATTGAAAAGTACATCGGCGGTTGGAAAGAAATCGAGTTCGAGGTACTGCGCGACGGTATGGGGAACGTTATTACCGTTTGCTCTATGGAAAACTTCGATCCCGTCGGCATTCACACGGGCGATTCTATCGTTATGGCGCCGGCGGTCACGCTGTCCGATAAAGAATACCAAATGTTGAGAACGGCTTCGCTCGATATCATTACCGAGCTCGGCATCGAGGGTGGGTGCAACTGTCAGTTCGCGCTTCACCCCGACAGCTTCGAATACGCCGTGATCGAGGTCAATCCCCGCGTTTCCCGCTCGTCCGCGCTTGCAAGTAAGGCGACGGGGTATCCCATTGCGAAAGTAGCAACCAAAATCGCACTCGGATATTCTCTTGATGAAATCAGAAACGACGTCACGGGCAAGACTTTTGCCTGTTTCGAGCCGACGATCGACTACGTGGTCGTAAAGCTTCCCAAGTGGCCGTTCGATAAGTTCTTGTATGCCGGCAGAACGCTCGGTTCTCGCATGAAGGCGACGGGGGAGGTCATGGCAATCGGCTCTTCCTTCGAACAGGCGATTATGAAAGCGGTGCGGGGCGCGGAAATTTCTTTGGAAACGCTCAACCACCCCAAGTTCGAAAAGATGAGCAAAGAGCAGCTTTACGGCGAAATTGAAAAGATGACCGACGAGAGGCTGTTTGCCGTATTTGCCGCGTTAAAGGTCGGTATTACCGTAGACGAAATTTTTGCGGCGACGAAAATTGATAGATGGTTTTTGGGGAAACTTGAAAACCTCGTCGATTTCGAACGTAGCATTTTGGGCAAAAAGTTGACGAAACAAGAGTACGAGCGCGGCAAGAAGCTGGGTTATACCGACAAGGCGCTTCTCAAAATCAGCGGGGATAAGCTTCCCGCACATCGGCGGGCGTGCTTTAAAATGGTAGATACCTGCGCCGCAGAGTTCGCCGCGGGTACGCCTTATTTCTATTCCACCTACGACGACGTTTCACACGACGAGGCGAAGCCGTTCGTGGACGCGAGCGAGAAGAAACGGGTCATCGTGATCGGTTCCGGTCCCATACGGATCGGTCAGGGCATCGAGTTCGATTATTCTTCCGTCCACTGCGTATGGACGCTCAAAGAGCTCGGCTACGAAGTAATTATCATCAATAACAATCCCGAAACGGTTTCCACCGACTTCGATACGGCGGACAGACTGTACTTCGAATCTCTCACGCCAGAGGACGTGCAAAACGTCATCGACGTGGAAAAACCGTACGGTGTCGTTATTACGTTCGGCGGACAAACGGCGATCAAGCTCTGCGGTTATCTCGCCGAAAAGGGTATTCGCATTTTGGGAACGAGCGCGGACAGCGTGGATATGGCGGAGGACCGCGAACGCTTCGACGAGCTCTTGGAAAAGTTCGGTATCGCCCGTCCCAAGGGGCTTACCGTTATGACCAAACGCGAGGCGATCAAGGCGGCTCAGCAACTCGGCTATCCCGTTTTGCTTCGTCCGTCCTACGTGATCGGCGGGCAAAATATGACGATTGCATTTACCGAGAACGACATTTCCCGCTATATGGACGTCATTTTGGCACAGCATATCGAAAATCCCGTGCTATGCGACAAATATCTCATGGGTACGGAATTAGAGGTGGATGCTATTTCGGACGGCACGGACGTGCTGATTCCCGGTATCATGCAACACATCGAGCGCGCGGGCGTACACTCGGGCGATTCGATTGCCGTCTATCCGCCTTACCATTTGAGCGACGCCATGCTCCGCGACATCGTGGAGATGTCTACTAAACTTGCGCTTTCTCTCAAAACGAAGGGGCTTATCAACATTCAATACCTCATCTATCAGAATCAGCTTTACGTCATCGAAGTCAATCCGCGCGCGTCGCGCACCATTCCCTACATTTCCAAGGTGACGGGCGTGCCCATGGTGGAGCTTGCTACGAAGATCATGGCGGGCGCGAAACTCAAACGGCTCGGTTTCGGCACGGGGCTTTATCCGGCTTCGCCTTACGTAGCGGTCAAAGTGCCCGTATTCAGCTTTGAAAAGCTCAACGACGTAAACTCTCAGCTCGGTCCCGAAATGAAGTCTACGGGCGAGGTGCTCGGTATCGGAAAAACGATAGAGGAAGCGCTGTTTAAAGGGCTTGTTTCGGCAGGTTTTAAAATGTGCCATCCCACGCCCGAAAAGCCCGTCGGCGTCTATTTCACCGTAAACGATCAGGACAAATACGAGCTCGTATCCATCGCAAAGAAATTTGCCGACCTCGGGTGCAATCTCTATGCGACGGCGGGAACCGCGCGGGTAATTGCCGATCTGGGCATCGACGTTACCGTAGTGGAGCGGTTGAAGGCGACCAAGCAGGTCTGTAAGCTCATGGACGAGGGCAAGATCGATTATATTATCTACACGGGCAAGACGGACGTCGATTCGATCGCGGACTATATCGAATTGCATCATCACGCCATTCTACTCGGAATTACCGTGCTTACTTCGCTCGACACGGCGAACGCGCTCTGCGATATCGTGAAAAGCAAGTTTACGGAATACAATACCGAGCTTGTGGATATCAATAATTTGCGGACGAAGAGGACGGAACTCAGCTTTACCAAAATGCAGGCTTCGGGTAACGACTATATCTATTTTGAGGACATGGAAGGCAAAATTACCTGTCCCGAATCGCTCGCAATCAATTTTGTGGAACGCCATTACGGCATCGGGGGAGACGGAATTGTCCTCATGGGCAAGTCGGATATCGCCGACGCAAAAATGCGCATTTACAATCAAGACGGTACGGAAAGCAAAATGGCGGGTAACGCTATCCGTTGCGTAGCAAAATACCTTTACGAAAAGGGTATCGTACCCAAAACGACCATGACGATCGAAACAATGAGCGGTATTAAGAAGGTAAAGGTCTATTCCTTCGGCGGAGTGGTAACGAGCGCGAGCGTTGACTTGGGCGAAGCCGTTCTTTCGGGCGAGCACATTCCCTCCGTGTGGAAGGGGAAGCTTATCGTCGATCAGCCTATGGAAATCGATGGGAAGGAATACCGTGTTACGCTCGTCAATTTAGGCAATCCGCACTGCGTTATTTTCTGCGACAAAGTAGAGAGCATCGACGTGGAAACGCTTGGCTCTAAAATCGAAAACAGCAAGTATTTTCCCGAAAAGACAAATGTGGAATTTGTGCGAGTCGTTAACGAGAGTACGCTGAAAATGCGTGTTTGGGAGCGCGGGAACGGCGAAACGCTTGCGTGCGGTACGGGTGCGGCTGCCGCGGCGGTTGCAAGCGTTTTAAACGGACACTGCAAACGGGATATCGATATTACCGTAAAAGTGACCGGAGGAGATTTGATTGTTCGCTATAAGTCGGACGGCAGGGTGAAACTTGCGGGCAACGTTGTAAAAGTATTTGAAGGGAAGGTGGAATTTTGATGATTCAAGGCGGATTGTACGAGGAGAGCGCAATTTCTTTGCGTGCGAAAAGGGAGGCAAAAATCAACAAAGCGTTTCAGATCGCGGCAATCGTCTTTTTTGCGTTTGCCGTCATTATGGCGTTCATCTTTTTGCCGACGATTCCCGGATTTATTACGGCGGCAAAGGAGCAGGGCGCCTCTCCCGTATTTGCTATCGTAACGGTCGTGCTTGGGGTCGTTATGCTGATTGCAACGGGCGTGATCCTTTGGATTTTCAGACGCCGTTTTAATGTGAGTTACGACTATGTGTTCGTTGAGGACGAGCTTCGTATAACCAAAGTACTCAACGAGCGCAGACGGAAATTCGTCGCGACGCTCAAAGCCGATCAAATTTTGAAAATCGGATATTGCAGTGCCGATTCCTACAATACCGCGCTCGCGGGACTTGCGGGGAAGAAGCCCAAATTTTTAACGCCCAACTCCGAACCTGCCGAAGAGAAGCAATTCGTCTACGTTCTCACCACCACGACGATGGGGAAGAATATGTACATTATAGAATGCCGTACAATGCTGCTCGAATATCTCGTGCGCGCTACGGGCAGAAGTAAATTTACTACGCAATGATTTATCTCGATAGTGCCGCGACGACCCGTCCCAATGAAACGGCGATTGCGCGGGCAAACAAGTTTATAACGGAAGAATATTTTAATCCATCCGCCCGTTACGGTGGCGGAGCGAGCGTCCATGCCGAAATCGAGCGTGCGCGGGAATTTTTGACCGCGCAGATCGCTTCCTGCGATAAGTTTTCCCTTGTATTCACCTCCTGCGGGACGGAGGCAGACAACCAAGCCGTTTTTACAGCGGGCAAACGCGGGAACGCCGTTACGGACGGCGGAGAGCACTCGGCGGTATTCAAGAGCTTTATAGAGCTGAAAAACAGAGGCGTAGAGCCGCGTTTTGCCCCCGTTTTAAAGGACGGGCGGGTGGACGGCGACGCGCTCTTATCCCTCGTGGATGAAAAGACGAGCCTTGTCAGCATCGTACACGTAAACAACGAAACGGGCGCGGTAAACGATATCAACGAGCTTGCCTGCCGCGTAAAAGCCAAAAATCCCCGCACGGTGTTCCATAGCGACGGGGTGCAGGCGTACGGAAAAATTCCCGTGCGGCTTACCGAAAACGTCGATCTCTATTCTCTGAGCGCCCACAAAATCGGAGGATTGAAGGGGACGGGCGCGCTCATAAGGCGCAAGAAATTCCCCTTGCAAGCCTTTTTATTCGGCGGAGGGCAGGAGGGGGAGCTCAGAAGCGGCACGGAAAACACCTACGGTATCGCCGTTTTTCGCTATGCGGCGGAACAGAAATTCCGTACTCTCGCGGAGGACGCTAAAAGATTGCTTTGCTACCGCGAACTTCTGTTTGATCGGCTCGACAAAGAGTTGTTCGCGCGCATTTCCCCCAACGACGGTTCGCCGTACATTCTCACGGTGTCGGCAAGCGGAATGCGGGGCGAAGTGTTGCAGCGTATGCTGTGGGAGAAGGGCGTTGCCGTAGGAACGGGAAGCGCTTGCAGTTCCAAAAAACCGCATAGCCGTATTTTGGAAAGCTGCGGTTACGGTAAAGAAATGCTCGACGGAGTTTTGCGCGTAAGTTTTTGTTCGGAAACGAAGGAAGAAGAAGTATTGCATTGCGCGGAAGCGATGAACGCCGTCGCTTCGGAATACAAAAAAAAGTTAGGTTAATATGGAAAAAGTTATTATTATCCGCTATGCGGAAATACATTTGAAAGGAAAAAACCGCGGATATTTCGAACGGGTATTTTCGGTGAACTTAGAGCGCGCGTTGAAGGGGATTCGCCACGAATTGCACCGCACAAGCGGGCGGTACCTTGTTGCGGGCTATACCGAAGAACGGGAAGAAGAGATCATGGAGCGCATTTCCTGCGTGTTCGGCGTGCATTCCTATTCTTCTGCGCTTGTCGTTCCCTCTGATATGGAGCACGTCTACGAGGCGGTGAAAACGGTTGCTCCTACGTGCGGAACGTTTAAGGTGGATACCCACCGCGCCGATAAAAAATACCCGCTGACTTCCATGCAAATCAATGCGGAAATCGGCGGGCGGCTGCTCTCTGATTTCAAGAGCTTGAAGGTGAACGTGCATGAGCCCCAGTCGCACGTTTTTATCGACGTTCGTGAGAACGGTACTGCGCTAGTGTTCGGAAAATTTGTAGACGGTGCGGGCGGTATGCCTGTGGGCACGTCGGGCAAAGGACTGTTGCTCATTTCGGGCGGGATCGATTCGCCTGTTGCGGGCTATATGCTCGCCAAGCGGGGCATGACGGTGGAATACCTTCATTTTCATAGCTATCCTTACACGAACGAACAGGCAAAGGAAAAAGTGGTGGAGCTCGCGCGCGAGCTTTCGCGCTATGCGGGTACAATGAAAATCGCAACGGCGAGCGTTACGCATATTCAGGAGGAGATCCACGCTAAGTGCGCGCCCGAGCTGAACGTTACGCTCCTGCGCAGATTTATGTTCCGTATTGCGGAGCGTGTCGCCAGAAAACAGGGTGATAAGTGCTTGATCACGGGGGAGAGCCTCGGGCAGGTAGCAAGCCAAACCATTGAGGGGATCACTTCTTCCAACGCGGTTGTTACGCTTCCCGTTTTGCGCCCTTTGATCGGGTTCGATAAAAACGAAATCATCGTTCGCGCCAAAAAAATAGGCACATACGATACTTCTGTTCTTCCCTTCGAGGATTGCTGTACCGTGTTTTTACCCGACTTCCCCGCCATCAAGCCTAAGCTTTCCTTCATCGAAGAAGAGGAGAGCAAACTCGACGTGGAGGGGCTTGTAGAGGAAGCGGTTGCGGGTTTGGAGCAGATTGCGCTATAATTATTGCCACCAATCGTTTGGAAGCTCTTCCTGCTTTTTGACGGTAACGGAGGGTAAAACGACGCTTTCGCCTTCGCACCCGTTGAATACGGGTATTACCGTATAGCGATAACTTTCGCCGCTTCGTACGGAGTTGTCGCAAACAGTTTTTTGATATTTCCCCTGATAAATCGTGGTTGTTTCGCCGCGATTTTCTCTTTTTATAATATAATCATAGTACTTTGTCTGACATAGTTCTATATATACAGCGCCATTTTTTACGGAAAGCGTTGGTTTTTCGATTGTGGGATGGGTGAACCGATTGCTTATCTCCGTCGGCATTGCCTGCTTTGCAAACAGCTCGAAGCCTTTCGTATAGACGGGGGCGAGCCCGTCGGCAAGCAGAATACGGTGGTTGCGCTCGTATTCCTCTAAATCGTATTCCGCTTCTAAAATCCCTTCGGGGCGTTCAAGCTCCTCGGGCGTTCTGTTTTTGTACAACGCGCGGTAAATGCGGAGCGCATAGTTGGTGGGCAGCCCCCCGCCCGTAGCGTTTACGGGCGAATTATCGCGGTTGCCCAGCCATACGGCGACGACGTCGTTTCCGGTATAGGAAATGGAGTAAGTGTCTAAATTTTTCCCGTTAACTTCATTTGTGCCCGTCTTGGCGGAAACGGGATAGGGAAGGGAGGCAAGTGTTTTTGCCGTGCCTTCCTTTACGGCGGTTTTCAGCATATCGCTTGTCAGATAGCTTACTTCTTCGGAAAATACCCGCTTGGGGTTAGGGGTAAAGCGGTACAAGACTTTTCCTTTTTCGTTCGTTACGTAAGAAATCGTTTGCGAGGGGGAATATTCGCCTCCGCCGGCAAGCGTTGCATAGCCGTCGGCAAGGGCGGGCAGGGAAAAGCCTTCTCTCATACCGCCGAGTGCAAGCGCGAGCGAAAAATCTTCTCTATCGATTTCCAGTCCCATTTTCTCCATATATGTGCAAGCGCGATCCACGCCGAGCTCGTTTAAAATTTTAACGGCGGGAATATTCACGCTCTTGGCAAGCGCGCGCCGTACGCTCATATATGTTCCGGAAGCTCCGTTCGAATCGTCCGGGCAATATCCGCCGAAATCCGTCCGCTCGTCCAACACGGGGGTGAGGGGGCAAATAAGCCCTTCCTCCATGGCGGGCGCGTAGACGAGAAGCGGTTTAATTGTGGAGGCGGGAAGCCGTTTGGGAGCTCCTACCGTGGAACGGAAAGATTTTATGCCGTGCGTTTTTACGTCGCGAACGAGCATGCAAACGTCCGAACCGCAGTCGATTGCTTCCAGCTCCGCTTGTAGCGAACGGTCGTAAAAGGTGTAAACGTGCAGTTTGCTGTCCGCTTTTGCGTCTGGGAAAAGTTGGATAAGCTCTTCGTACACGCGGGCAATATAGGCGTTTGCGTCCGCGGAAGAGGAGGAGGCAGGTAGGGGTTTTTCAACCGCTTGTGCGTATTCCTCTTCCGTCAGAAAGTTCTGTTCCCGCATGAGCCGTAAAACGAGATTTCTTCGCGTAAGACATTTTTCCGCATTACGGAAAGGGGAATAACGGTTGGGGGATTTTACGAGCGCGGCGAGCATGGCGCATTCGGCGCTATCGAGTTCTTCGACCTGTTTTCCGAAGTAAAATTGCGCGGCGTTCCCAATCCCGAAAGCGCTGTGTCCAAAGTAAATAGAATTAAGGTAGAGTTCGAGTATTTGCTGTTTGGAATAATTCTTTTCCAAAGCACGCGTTAATTTATACTCTTTCAGCTTGCGTTTAATGGTTTTTTCGCTTGACAAATGGGTGTTTTTAATAAGCTGTTGCGAGATCGTAGACGCGCCTTCGCGGAAAGAAAATGAGGCGATATTTTTGAGGGCCGCTTTTACGATCCGCTTATAGTCGAATCCGTTATGGCGGTAAAAGTTTTTATCTTCGACGGCGACAAAGGCGTTCGCGAGCGTTTTCGGAATGGCGGTTACGGCAGGTTTTTTGCCTGCTGTTTCCACGGCTTCTCCTGTCCCGTCGTAGATGAAGACGCATGAGGTGTTTAATTCGAGCTTGCTCTTGTCGAGGCTTTCTCCTTTGGTTACGCCGAGGTAGTAAAAGAGAAAGGCGAGCAAAAGGATCAGAACGATTGCGATTAATATGAGTAGGATTTTCATTGCTCGTTTCATGTATAGTAGTATTTGTATTTGCGGAAAAATTTTTCCGATTATTTATCGCATTTGTTGAAAAAATTTTAAATTTGTGATACAATGTAATTTGAAAAATAATGCGGAGTTTCTATGACCTTACGGGAAATGGTACAATCGAGCGGGCGAATCGTTTTTTTCGGGGGTGCGGGAGTGTCCACGGAGAGCGGGATTCCCGATTTTCGTTCGCAGGACGGGTTGTACCATATGAAATACGCCGTACCTCCCGAGCGTATTTTGAGCGCGGAATACTTTTTCTCTCATACGGCGGAATTTTACCGTTTTTACAAGGATAAGATGCTTCCGCTTTGGGCGAAACCGAACGCCGTTCACAACCGCCTTGCCGAATGGGAGCGGGAGGGGAAACTGCTCGCCGTCGTTACGCAAAATATCGACGGGCTTCATCAAGCAGCAGGAAGCAAGCGTGTCTTCGAACTGCACGGTAGCGTACACCGCAATTTTTGTTTAAAGTGCGGCGCGCCGATGTCCGCCGAGGAAATCGCCGCCTGCGACGGAATTCCCAAATGCCGATGCGGGGGACTTGTTAAGCCCGACGTCGTGCTGTACGGAGAGTCGCTCGACGCAGAAACGGTACAGGGTGCGGTGAGCGCGATCTCCGAAGCGGATATGCTCGTCGTTGCGGGCACTTCTCTCACCGTTTATCCTGCGGCAAGCTTTGTAAACTGTTTTCGCGGCAAGCATCTTGTGCTCATCAATCGCGATGAAACGCCGCTCGATCACAAGTGCGATTTAGTAATTCACAGAGGACTTGGAGAGGTATTCTCCGAAATTTAGCGTATGAAATATCACATCGTCACCTACGGGTGCCAAATGAATCTGCACGAATCGGAAAAAATCGCGGGCATTCTGCGTACGGTCGGCTATGAATCCGAAGCCTCTTTGGAAGAGGCGGACATTATCGTATTCAACACCTGTTGTATTCGGGAGAACGCGGAGAACCATGCGTTCGGAAATATCGGCGCGCTTAAAAAGCTGAAAAGAACCAAGCGCGGACTGATGATTGCCGTGGGGGGCTGCATGGCGCAAGAAGCGGGCAAGGCGGAAATTTTAAGGACGAAATTTCCTTTTGTCGATATCGTGTTCGGCACGCACAATCTTTCCGAGCTCGGAGAGCTTATTGTCAGAAAACGCAACGATAAAAAGACGGTCGTTTCGCTCTTGGAGGAACGGGGGGAAACGGAGGACGGCGCGTCGCCCGTGCGCACGAGCTATCCCAACGCTTGGATAAATATCACTTACGGCTGTAATAATTTTTGCACCTATTGCATCGTGCCGTACGTGCGGGGCAGAGAGCGTTCCCGCAAAATGGCGGACGTCTTGCGGGAGGCGGAAGCGCTTATAAAAGAGGGATACCGCGAGATTACACTACTCGGACAAAACGTAAATTCTTATCGGGACGGAGAGGTCGATTTTCCCGTCTTGCTCGACGCGGTCGCATCTATCCCCGGTGATTTCCGATTGCGGTTTATGACTTCGCACCCCAAGGATTTTTCGGAACGGCTCGTTGCGGTCATGAAAAAGCACGATAACATTTGCAAGTGCTTGCACTTGCCCGCGCAGTCGGGTTCTAACCGCATTTTATCGCTTATGAACCGCCGTTATACGCGGGAGAAGTACTTGGAGGACGTGGCGCTTTTAAGACGGGAGATCCCCGACTGCGAGCTGACGACCGATCTCATTGTCGGGTTCCCTACGGAAACGGAAGAGGATTTTTGCGAAACGCTTTCCCTTGTGAAGGAGGCGGGTTTTTCCTCCGCGTTCACGTTTATTTATTCTCCGCGCACGGGCACGAAAGCGGCGGAAATGGAGGGGCGGATACCGGACGAGGTGTCTAAGAACCGTATCACCCGCCTTATCGATCTTGTCAATTCGCAAACGCGGGAAAAGAGCGCGCGCGTCGTCGGACATAAGGTGAAAATTTTATGCGAGGATTACGACGAGAAGAAAAAAATGTATATGGGCAGGGACGAACACGGCAGAATGGGGTATTTCGAGAGCGATAATAACCCCGTCGGGGAGTTTGTAACGCTGAATATTACGAAGGCGAACGGCATTTCACTCTACGGTGAACGTGCGAAGGGGGACGAATGACGATAAAGGAATTGAATGTAAACGAACTGTCGCCAATGATGAAGCATTACGTTTCCGTGAAGCTTCAACATGAGGATTGCATTATTTTTTACCGTTTGGGCGATTTCTACGAAATGTTTTTCGACGACGCGATTCGCGTTTCGAAGTTGCTCGATTTGACGCTGACGGGCAGGGATTGCGGCTTAAAAGAACGCGCGCCCATGTGCGGTATTCCTTTCCATGCGGCGGACGGATACATTGCAAAGCTTGTTTCCTTGGGGGAACGGGTGGCTATCTGCGAACAGCTTTCCGATCCGCAGGCGGGAAAAATGGTAGATCGGGACGTTATCCGCATCGTCACCGCGGGCACCGTTACCGAAGAGAGCTTACTTGACGAAAAGAAAAACAACTATATTGCCTGCGCCTATCAGAGCGGAAATGCGTACGCGCTTGCATGGGCGGATATTACGACGGGCGAATTTTGCGTGCGCATGGAGGAGGACGCAGAGCGTGTTTTGAGCTCGCTCGCCAATTTGAGCGTTGCGGAAATCATCTGTAACGAGGAATTTTTACTTTCAACCAAAGAACAGGCGGAAAAGGAACGGATATTGCCATCCTTTTCCTGTTATCTTCCTTGGGCGTTCGAACGGTCGCGGGCGGAGAAAAATCTCAAAGAACAGCTTGCGGCGGCATCTATGGAAGCGTTGGGAATGGAAAAGCGTCCGCAGGCGGTTATTGCCGCGGGCGCGCTCGTGGAATATTTGCGCGACACTCAAAAGCACGGACTTAAAAATATCAATACCTTGCGCTATGCGGACGCAAGCGAGAGCATGGAGCTTGACGTTACCGCAATCCGAAATCTCGAAATCCTCAAAAATTTAGGCGAGGGAAAAAAATACGGGTCTCTTTTATGGTTGCTCGACAGGACAAAGACGGGCATGGGGGCGCGAAAGCTTACCGCTTTGCTGTCCGCTCCGCTTGCGAAAAAGAGCAGAATAGAGGCGCGGCTCGACGCAGTGGAGGAATTGTTTCGTTCTACGGTTGCGCGTATGGGGCTTTGCGATATGCTTGTCGGCGTACAGGACATCGAACGGCTTACGGGACGCATATCGAACGGCAATTTACAGCCGCGCGACTGTTTAGCACTTTCCGTATCGCTCGCCGTCGTGCCTTCGCTGAAATTTCAGCTCGCGGGCTTTTCTTCCGCGCTATTGAAGAATGTTGCGGACAATTTTATCGATACCAAGGAAATTTGTTCCTTGATCGACCGCGCGATTTCACCGCAGGCGCTTACCCGCAAAGAGGGCGGATACATTCGCGAAGGGTACAACGAACAGCTCGACGAGTTGCGGAACGTAAAAAACAGCGGAAAATCGCTCGTGGCGGAGTTGGAAGCGCGAGAGCGCGAGAAGACGGGCATTCGCACTTTGAAAATCGGTTACAACCGCGTGTTCGGCTATTATATAGAGGTGAGCAAGTCGTTCTGCGATAAAGTGCCTTATTCCTATCAGCGCAGACAGACGCTTGCGGGCGGGGAACGCTTCACGACCGAGGAATTAAAGGAGTTGGAGCGCAAAATTTTAGGAAGCGACGACGCCGCGACGCGGCTTGAAGAGCATCTCTACGGAGAGCTTTTGGAGATCCTTTCGAAAAATATTCAAGTTTTCCAAAAAATTGCAAACGCGATTGCGATTCTCGACTGCCTTTTGTCTTTTGCGACGGTGGCAAAAGAGAACAAGTATTGCAGACCCGAGATCGCGGAAGAGGGTGCGCTTGAAATCGAAGAGGGGCGGCATCCCGTGGTGGAAGCGATTTCGCGGGAACGCTTTATTCCGAACGACTGTTGTTTGGATGGCGGTGAAAACCGTACCATGATCATTACGGGGCCGAATATGGCGGGTAAAAGCACGTATTTAAGGCAAATCGCGCTCACTGTGTATTTGGCTCAGGTAGGCTGTTTCGTGCCGGCAAAACGTGCGCGCATTCCCATTTGCGACCGCATTTTTACAAGGATCGGCGCAAGCGACAACCTTATTTTAGATCGGAGCACCTTTATGGTGGAGATGACGGAGGTCGCCAATATTCTGCGCAACGCGACGGAAAAAAGTTTGCTCGTTTTGGACGAAGTCGGGCGGGGCACGAGCACATTCGACGGGCTTTCGATCGCTTGGTCGGTCATAGAGTACCTTACCGAAAAAGTGCGCGCAAAAACGCTGTTCGCTACGCATTACCATGAGCTTACTGAGCTCGAAGGAAAGCTGGACGGGGCGAAGAATTACAAAATCAACGTGCGGGAAATCGGCGGAAATATCGTCTTTTTGCGTAAAATCGTGCGGGGCGGGGCTTCCCGCAGTTTCGGTGTGGAGGTCGCCGCTCTTGCGGGTGTGCCGGAAGAGGTCACTGCGCGCGCGAAGGTGATCTTGAAAAAGCTCGAACGGAACGACTTGTCTAAGCGCGGACTTCCCGAAGAAATCGTGGAAGAGGAAACGGAGGAGAAAGTCGATTTAAAGCGCGAATTGGAAGGGATTGACGTCAACGCGCTCACGCCCTTGCAGGCATTGGCGCTCCTCTCCGAATGGAAGGAAAAAATCAGATAGGATACAGTATATGAAAATCAATTTACTGCCTCAGGAAGTATATAATAAAATTGCGGCGGGCGAGGTAGTCGATCGCCCGTATTCCGTTGTAAAGGAGCTTGTGGAGAACGCGATCGACGCGGGCGCGACGGAAATCAACGTGGAAATCGAGGAAGGAGGCAAAAAGCTCGTGCGCGTAAGCGACAACGGTAGCGGAATCGCGCGCGAAGATTTGAAACACGCCTTTTCACCGCACGCGACGAGTAAGCTTCGCGTCGCCGAGGACTTGTTCCGCGTTCATACGCTCGGCTTCCGCGGCGAGGCGGTCGCTTCCATTGCGGCGGTTTCCCGCATGAAGATCCTTTCCAAGACTGCGGACGGACATGCGTACTCGCTCGCTTCGGAAGGGGGCACATTGGGAGAAATACAGCAGGATGCGGGCGCGAACGGGACGGTGGTCACGGTGGAAAATCTCTTTTTCAACACACCCGCCCGCTTGAAATTTTTAAAATCGGACGGACAGGAGGAGAGCGACGTGACGGCAATGATGGCGCGCTTTCTACTGTCTTGTCCGCAGATTTCTTTTTCCTATATTGCAAACGGAAAAGTAAAATACCGTTCGTTCGGCGACGGGTTAAAGAGCGCGCTTGCCGTGGCGTACGGAAGCGGCGTTTTGGAGAATTGCTATGAGCTCGACGCCGAAAAACACGGGATCCGTATCCGCGGCTTTATCGGCAATCAGAATTTTTCCAAACCAAATCGGAGCTATCAGAGTTTGTTTGTGAACGGTCGGTACGTTGTTAATCAAACGGTAAGCATGGCAGTTGCGAACGCGTACGGTTCTTATCTTATGAAACGGCAGTATCCTTTTTACGTGCTGTTTTTGGAAATTCCGCCTGAAATCGTGGACGTGAACGTACACCCCAACAAGGCGGACGTGCGGTTTGCGGATAACCAAATCATCTACGGTTGCGTCTATTCCGTAATTTCCGCCGTACTCGACGGCAATTCCCGCGCGCTTGAATATCTTGCACAGGCGCCCAAGTCGGTGAGGGCGGAAGAGTCGAAGCGGGTAGAGGCGGTTGCGGAAAAGACGGCGGTTGCGCCCGTTCAGAGCGAACAAACGAAAATGCCGCCGATGAACTATGTGCAGGCGAAAAAGGAACTTGCGTTCGACCTTACACCCGTAAACAAAGGGGCGGCGCCCCGCTTTTTCGAGCCGCAGGAAACCACAGCGTTTAAAGTGCGCGCACCGCAAGAGGACGTTTTTGCTGAAAACCAGAAATTCTTGCGGGAAACCGAGCAAAAAAAGGCGGTGCAGGAGAAAATCGACCCGCAAAATTTGCAGTATAAAGGCGATCTTTTCCGCACCTATCTCATATACGAGGCGGGTGACAATGCCTATTTTATCGACCAGCACGCGGCGCATGAGAGGCTGATTTTTAACCGTTTGCAGGCGCGCTTGGAACGGCGCGAGCCTATATCTCAGCCCATGCTTGTGCCTTATATTCTCAATATGAACGCGCAAGAGTACGCTTTCTTTGAAAAAAATTTGGGGGTGCTGCGCGAACTCGGCTTTGAAGCGGAGGAGTTCGGCGGAACAAGCGTTAAAATTTCCGCGGTGCCCGTCGATTTACAGTCCATCGACCTCGAACGTTTTTTCGGCGATCTGCTCGGATCTATGGAGAGCTTGCGCGCCATTCGCCTTGCCGATTTGCTCAGGGATAAGCTCGCAAGTGCGGCTTGTAAAGCTGCCGTGAAGGGTGGAGAGGCGCTTTCCGAACAAGAGGTGCGCGCTCTCATCGAGGAAGCCGAGGGAGACATGGGGCTGAGGTGCCCGCACGGCAGACCTGTCGCGGTAAAAATGAAAAAGAGCGAAATCGAGAAATTGTTTAAGAGGATCGTATGAAATTGCTCGTCGTCTGCGGGGCGACCGCAAGCGGTAAGACCGCTCTCGCCGTAGAATGTGCCAAACGGGTTAACGGAGAAATTATTTCATGCGACGCTCTGCTTGTCTATCGCGGATTGAACATCGGCACGGCGAAACCGAGCGAAGAGGAGCGCGGCGGAATCCCTCATTATATGATCGACGTAGCTGATCCGAAAGAAAGCTTTTCCGTGAGCGATTTCGAGCGGCTTGCGTTGCCGATCGTCGAAGAAATAGCTAAGCGCGGAAAAACGCCGATTCTATGCGGGGGAACGGGTTTTTACATGAACGCATTGCTTTATGCGCGTTCGTTCGGGAGCGCACCCGCCGATGCAGGGATACGCGCAAGGTATGAACGCATGGCAAAGGATTTCGGAAAGATGGCGCTTTTTCGACGGCTTGAAGAAGTCGATCCGGAAAGCGCGCAACTTCTGCATCCGAACGACACGAAGCGGATCATTCGCGCGCTCGAAATTTACGAGCAAACGGGTCGGAAAAAATCCGAACAAAACGACGCCGACATTCCGCGTTTCGATTTTACCGCCGTTTCCTTCGATTATCCGAGAGAGGAGCTGTATCGGCGCATCCGTGCGCGAGTGGACGAGATGATGAGTCGAGGTTTGGTAGAAGAGGTGAAAAGCTTGCTCGAAAGCGGAATCCCTGAAAATGCGCAGTGTATGCAGGGCATCGGCTATAAAGAAGTGGTAGAAGGTTTGAAAAACGGCGATTCTCATAGTACTATGCGTGACATAATTGAGCTGAATACCCGCCATTATGCCAAACGGCAGTTAACTTTCTTTAAAAGAATGAAAAATTTGACTTGGGTTGCGCCGTCGATAAATGCGGCGGAAGAGGTAATTAAGTTATATGAAAACGGAAGAATTGATTAAAAAGGCGGAGGTAAATTTGTCGGAAGATTTTCGGCGCATCGACGAAATTTCTCTGCACAATACGAATAAAGTTTTGGAAGCGTTCCGCGAAGAGCGGATCGCAGTGCGTCATTTTGCCGCGACGAACGGTTACGGGTACGGCGATGAGGGCAGGGAATCGCTCGGAAAAGTGTATGCCCGCGTGTTCGGTGCGGAGAGTGCGATCGTTTCCCCTGCGATTTTGAGCGGAACGCACGCAATCACCGTTGCGCTGTTCGGAGTTTTGCGTCCCGACGACCGCGTTTTGTGTATCACGGGAACGCCCTATGATACTCTGCGCGGAGTTGTGTACGGAGAAGGAAACGGTTCGCTTGCCGATTATAAGATTTCTTTCCATGAAATACCGCTCGATGACGGTGGCAGTGTTCAAGCCGAGCTTGTTAGGACTGCGCTTGCGGAAAACGACTATAAAATGATCTATATACAGCGTTCGCGCGGGTACGAGCTCCGCGACGCGTTTTCGATCGAACAAATCGAAGAAATGTGCTCGCTTGTTCGGAAGTGCGGTTTCGAGGGCTGTATTTTTGTGGATAACTGCTACGGCGAATTCGTAGAAGAGGCGGAGCCTTGCGCCGTCGGCGCCGATTTGATCGCGGGTTCTCTCATTAAGAACGCGGGAGGCGGGTTAGCGCCTACCGGGGGATATCTCGCGGGCAAAAATAAATATATTTCCGCTTGCGAAAACCGTCTGACGGCGCCGTCCGTCGGCTGTGAAGTCGGTTCGTATGCCTACGGGTATCGGCTCTTTTATCAGGGGCTTTTTACCGCGCCCCATATGGTCGCGCAAGCGCTGAAAGGGAGCTTGCTTATCGGGAAGTGCCTTGAATCGCTCGGGTATGAAAATTTTCCCGAAATCGGCAAAGCGCCCGCGGATATCACGCGCGCCATTCGGTTTGAAACGGAAGAGGAGCTAACCGATTTTATTTGCAGCGTGCAGGAGTGCTCGCCGATCGATTCCTTTGTTCGTCCCGAAGCGTGGGATATGCCCGGCTACGACTGTAAGGTCATTATGGCGGCAGGTACTTTTGTAAACGGCGCAACGGGCGAACTTTCCGCCGACGCGCCCATCCGCAAGCCCTATACCGCATACTTCCAAGGCGGGCTCAGCTACGAGCATTGCCGTATCGCCTGCGAACGCATATTGGGGAAACTCCTTGCCCGCCGTGGCGAAATTTGTTAGAAATTTTTGGAAAATCTCTTGACAATTCTCTTTTTTCATGTTATTATTTTGATATCAAAATGATATCATTAAAGGAGAGGTATTATGGAAAAGAACGAAAACGGCGTGCGGGCGATCGACGAGAAGAGTGCACGCGAGAAGAGCGGATGGGCGATGCTCGCCTTGGTAGTGGCAATATTTGTATTGGCAATCGCTTGTCTTGTGGTAGGAATTATTGCGAGCAGTGAAACGTCCGAGCTCCCCGAAGAGATTTCCGCGCTGATTTTTGCCGCGATTTTCGCTATGATCGTTGCCATGGTACTCATTGCGGGATTTAAGCTGTTACAGCCCAACGAGGCGTACGTGCTCACCCTGTTCGGGAAATACTACGGTACTTTAAAACGCGACGGATTCTTTTGGGTAAATCCTTTTTGCGTGGCGGTAAATCCTGCACGCTTTTCGGCGGGTGCGGGTAGAAAGCTTTCTTTGAAGGCTATGACGCTCAACAACGATAAGCAAAAGGTAAACGACGAAGAGGGGAATCCTATCGAAATTTCTGTCGTTGTTATTTGGAGGATCGTAAATACTGCGCGCGCAGTTTTTAACGTAGAAAACTACATGGCGTATATTTCTACGCAGTGCGATGCGGCGATCCGTCAGGTGGCGCGTCAGTATCCTTACGACGTTTCCAACAACGGCGATGAAAAATCTTTGCGCGGTTCCGCACAGGAGATTGCCGACGTGCTTCGCGGCGAAATCCAAACGCGCGTGGAAATGGCGGGTATCGATATTTTAGAAGCACGTATTTCTCACCTTGCCTATTCGCCGGAAATTGCCGCCGCAATGTTGCAGCGCCAACAGGCTTCCGCCATTATCGCGGCGCGGCAGAAAATAGTAGAGGGCGCGGTATCCATGGTGCAAATGGCGCTTGCAAAGCTTTCCGACGAGAATATCGTGGAACTGGACGACGAGCGGAAAGCGCAAATGGTTTCCAACCTTTTGGTGGTGCTTTGCGGTAATAAGGATGCGCAGCCCGTTGTGAACAGCGGCAGTGTATATTGATGCGGACGCGGGAGGTGAGACGTGGAGAAGGGCGTTAAGCGGCAAGAAAGCACAATTAAAAAACAAGTTCCGCTACGGCTTTCTTCTACGTTATTTGCGGAGCTGAGCCGATGGGCGGAGGATGATTTTCGTTCGCTCAACGGTCAAATCGAATATCTGTTAACGGAATGCGTAAAGCAAAAACGTAAAAAAGGTCAATAAGGAGGAGAGTATGAACAAAAAAGAAGCTTCGGCGGAGGAAGCCGTACGCACGGAAGAGAGTGCTGAACTTCCTGCTGCGGAGCCCACGGCTACTGAAAACGAACCGAATGGAAAGGCGGACGCCGTACAAGAAGAAGTTGCGCCCGCGCAGACGGAAAAATCGGAGGCCGCACCGAAGCGGTACAGTGCAGACGATTTATTCGATTGCGCGATGCCGATCAATGGGGAGAATATTTTGGAATGCAGAGGACTTTGCAAGATGTATTCCAACTTTACCGCTCTTTATCAGGTTGATTTCAGCATTCCAAAGGGCGGGATCGTGGGGCTTTTAGGGCCTAACGGAAGCGGGAAAACGACGCTCATTAAGCTTGCAATGGGAATGTTGCATCCGACTTCGGGCGAAATTTTGGTGGACGGCAAGACCCCTAATTATAAGACGAGAGCGGTCACGGCGTATTTGCCCGACGCAAACTATCTCTGCGACTGGATGAGAGTGGAACAGCAGATTGCATATTATGCCGATTTCTTCCCCGACTTCCGCAAGGATAAAGCGCAGGAAATGCTCGCCCGATTGGGAATCGGATTGAAGCAGAAAATTAAGGCGCTTTCCAAGGGGAATAAGGAAAAGCTCGGTTTGATTTTGACGATGTCGCGCACTGCAAAGCTGTATATCCTCGACGAGCCGATCGCGGGCGTTGATCCTGCCGCCCGTGACTACATACTAAGTACGATCATGGCGAACAAGCCCGAGGACGCGACGATTTTCCTCTGTACGCACTTGATTGCCGACATTGAACCCGTATTGACGCACGCGATTTTTTTGCGGAACGGTCAGGTTGCGCTCAATTCGCCCGTCGCGGAGGTTCGCGAAAAGACGGGAAAATCGCTCGACGAGCTGTTTAGGGAGGTGTTCAAATGGTAGGTAAGCTTATCAAGCACGATTTAATTGCGCTTTTCCGTTTGCTGTTGTTTATCAGTTGTTTCGCACTTGGTTTTGCTATTTTAGCTCGCATTTTTATGACAACGGGCAGTTCGTTTTGGTTGTTCATGTTCATAATGTCGCTTTGGGCGTCGATTGCGCTCATGTTCGTAGCTTCCGTCGGAAGCATCGTGCGGTTCTATAAATCGCTCTTTACGGGGCAAGGGTATATGACTTTTTCCTTGCCTGTATCCGTAACCAAACTGCTCATTGCAAAATTGCTTTCCGCGATCATTGCAACGCTTGTCGGGGTTGCAGTGTTCATCGTTTGTATGCTTATTTTGATGTCGGGTTTGCCCGCAGAACAATTGCAAAGCTTTTTGGATGGCGTGAAGACGTTGTTCCAAAATGTCGGCGTAATGCTTTCTTACGATCCGTTGATTTCGATTGAAACCATATTACTTATCATTATCAGCATTCCTATGGGATTGTTGCAGTATTATTTGTGCCTTTCGATCGGACAGTTGTTCAGCAAGCATAGGGTCGGCTGGTCGTATGCAATCATTATTTTATCGAATATCGTTTTAAATATCTTGTTTGCGTATTGTCTTATGCCGATCGTCGACACTTTTGCGGAAATCAATCCGCACCTCGCCTTATGGACTGTCATCATTGTGTTTGCAGGGTTGGACGTGGGGTATTTCTTCCTCATTCGCTATCTACTTTCGCACAAGTTGAATTTGCTCGTATAACAAATTTTACACAAAAAAGCGCCGTGGAATCCCACGGCGCTTTTTTGTGCTGTTTATCGGATATTTTCCTGCTTGACGAGCTCATAGCCTTTTTTAGGCTTTTTGCGGAAAAAATCGATTTTCCCGCCGAATTTCATTAAAAGAACTCCGCCTACAATCGCAATGACGGTAACGCAAATGACGATGATTGCCCAAGCATCGAGCGATTCGCCTTTTATGTGCGTCCAAAGCTCGTTGATGCGGGCGTCGTCTTCGCCGTAGTAGTCCATAACGGCGCAACGCTTCATGGTCTCCTGCGGGGGATATTGCGCGTACAGTTGTCTGTTGAGTTGCTCAGAGGGGGCATTTATGACTGCGCCTTCGCCGAAAAAGTAGCTCAAATCGTATTCGACTGCCGTTTCGTCGGAGTCCTCTGCGGAATAGGTTTCTACTACATAATCAAACACTTCTTCGCCCGCGATGACGGAGGAATAGCCGATGAAATCCATATTCCGCACTGCGTTTTCGGGAATGGACATGAAGTTGATAAACGCTTCCGCCGCTTGCGTGTTTGCGCCTTTCGGCATGACCCAACCGTCGAAATAGAGGTTTGCGCTCTCCTTGGGAATATAGAAATTGAGCTTCATGTCGTTTTCTTCTTCCGCAAGGTCCATTGCGTACACCGCGTCGCCTGCCCAAGCGAAATTCAAGCAAATCGTGCCTTTCACCATGTCGGACTTTCCCGTGTCGGTTTCGAAGCCGAAGATGTTTCTTTTCATGTCGAGAAGGATCTCGTACACGGCGGAAACGGTTTTCTCGTCGGTGCGGTTCATGATTTCCGTGACTTTTTCATTGTAGTCGGGCGCATTTCGGTCGAGGTTCATGAGTTCGTCTCGGAAGAGGATCGCAAGCCCTACAAAATAGGTGTCGCGCACGTTATCTTTGGTCGTTGCCTGTTTTTTGTACTTGTTTTGAAGAAGAATGCTCCAACCGTATTCGTCGAGATCGTCCGCAATGCCGTCGATTTGGGGATTGTAGATGAGCCCCGTCGTGCCCCACATATAACCTGCCGCGTACTCGCTCCAACTGTGCGTTTCTTCTCCGACCGTCATAGAGCCGTTCTCGAAGACGTCCGCGATAAAAGGGGAAACGTTATTAACGTAATAATTGAGCTCGTTGTTTTCGTCGAAAAACTCTTCGGAAAGGGGTTGAAGCATGCCTTCCGCCGCGAGCTTCATGATCATGTATTCGGAAGGGCACACGAGATCGTATTTGTTTCCGAGTTTTAATTGGTTATACAAATCTTCGTTGGTTCCGAACGTGGAGTATTCCACTCGAATGGGTGTTTCGTACGTCGCTTCATACCAAGCTTCGAAGTCCTCGATCATAGAAGGGGCGTCCGGGTTCTCTACGGGGTCGTAGGAGTAGGAGTCTTCTCCGCCTTCGTCAATGTATTCCTCCCAGCTATACACGCGAAGAAGAATTTCTTCTTCGGAGCCGCACCCGCTAAGCGGAGCGAGAGAGGAAAGCAGTAAAAGAGAAGCGGTAACGCAAGCTATTTTCTTTCCTTTCATTTTGTTCTCTCCTTCTTTTTTCCGCCTGTAAGATTTGCGGCAAGCGTCACGCCGAGGATCACGATGAAAAGAATGGTCGTGAGCGCCCAAAAGGAGGACAGTACTTCCGCGGTATGTGCGTTTCCTTTCATCGTTGCATTGTATACGTACGTGGAGATGGTGTTAAAAGTCGACGGCTTTGTGTAGCTCGTTACGATATAATCGTCCAGAGAAAGAGTGATCGCAAGCATGAAACCCGAAATTACGCCCGGAATGATTTGCGGAAGAACGACGCCAAAGAGAGCTTTAAAGGGACTTGCTCCCAAGTCGAGAGCCGCTTCATACAGCGAATTGTCCATTTGTTTGAGTTTGGGCATGACGGACAGGACCACGAAAGGCGTGCAAATGATCATATGTCCGATCAACAATGTGAAATAGGATTTTCCGAGCCCGATAACGACAAACGTGATCGCCAAAGCGAGCGCCGTCACGATTTCCGCGTTGATGATAGGAATTTGCGAAGCTCCGCTGAGCGCTGCTTTTGTACGTCGTTTGGAGTAATATATCCCGAGCGCACCCATTGTACCGAGAACGGTAGAAAGTAGGGCGGCGAGGAATGCAAGCAACAGGGTATTGCTGATCATTTTAAGAATTACGGAATCGCCGAGGAGCTTTATATAGTGCGTAAAGGAAAACTCCCCCCACATGCCGATCGTGTCGGTGTCGACGAAGCTATAAACGGCGAGCAAAAGAATGGGAGCATAGAGCAAAAGCAGAATAAGCCCGATGAAAAATGCTTTCAAGCATTTGATCGCAAGCGCTTTCTTGTTCATAGATTTGCCCCCCTTGCATTCTCTTCCGATTTAAATCCGCCCGTAAGTAGGGTGGAAACAAATACCACAACCAGCAAAATGACGGCAATCATGGAGCCCATGTGCCAATCGGTGCCGAAGTACGTTTCAATGAATTTACCGACGATCGTCACCTTTGAGTTGCCGAGCATATCCGAAACGACGTAGTTGGTCATGGAGGGCAGGAATACCATTGTGATCCCGCTCATGACGCCGGGCATAGAGAGGGGGAGGGTTACGCGGAAAAAGGTGGTGAAAGAATTTCCGCCGAGGTCTGCGCTCGCTTCGTAATAGCTTTGGTCAATTTTTTGGATTGTCGTATAGAGCGGTAAAATCATGAAGGGCAGGAAGTCATACACCATGCCGAAAATGGTATTGAAGTAGTTGGCTTCGCCCAAAAGTCCGATCCAACTCATCAGTTCGCGGATCGCGTTAACGCGCAACACGAAGTTGATCCACATAGGCGTGATGAATAAAAGAAGAATGACCGATTTTTTCTTGGTATTGCTTCGCGCCAAAATATAGGCGACGGGGTAGGCGATCAGGAGCGTGATGATTGTCGTGACCAGTGCGATAACGAGGGAATATACGATCGTGCTCAGCTTGGTAGGGTCGGAGAAAAACCGTACGAAGTTTCCGAACGAGAAGTGCATCTCGGCATCCGTAAAAGCGTAAACCAAAATGACGAGCATGGGCACGATCACGAAAAACAGCAAAAACACCGCGTAGGGAATGCAGAGCATTTTTCTGGAAAAACGGAGCTTCATCTCTTCTTTTCCTCCGTGTTTTTCAGAGTAAGCTTAATTTTGTCTTTGGGAATAATGACGGAAACGAAATCGTTTTCATTCCACAAATCGTTGGTCATGAATACGAAATCCTCTTCACTCTCCTGCGTTCTTACGATCAGGCGGTAGTGGTCGCCCTTATAAATAATAGAAATGATGTTGCCCGTCGTGCCGCCCGCTTCCGCATCGTCGCTGATAGAAACGTCGCCGAGCCCGACTTCGACTTTTACCTCGGTGCCCGTCAAATCGAGCTTTTCGCCCGTTGCAGTCACGAGATAGTCCTCCTCGTCGATATGGCTTCCGGGGTAAAGCGTCGTAACGTCGCATTCGAATTCGCCGTCGGCAAACTCGACCGTGTTGCGCTTAGTGATCACGCCGTCGAACACGTTAGTCGTATATTTGGGCTTCATGAGATGGATTTCTTCGGGATCGATCTTCATGCCGATCGTTTCGCCTTCTTTGCGGGAGTCCGTGCTGTTGATGACGACTTCGAATTTACCGACCTGCACGGTGATTTCGTAGTGAATGCCTTTGAATACCACGGAGATGACTTTTCCCTGTAAAGTTCCCTCGCCCGCAGAGCACATATCGATGTCTTCGGGGCGAACGACGACGTCAACGGGCTCGTTAACGTCGAAATCGTCTACGCAGTTGAAGGTTTTTCCGCAGAATTTTACCCGACGTTTTCCGACGACGGTGCCGTTGAAGATATTGCTTTCGCCGATAAAGTCGGCAACGAAGGTGTTGGCGGGCTCGTTGTAAATGTCGGTAGGGGTGCCGATTTGTTGTACTACGCCGTCCGCCATAACGACGATCGTGTCCGACATGGTGAGTGCCTCCTCCTGATCGTGCGTGACGTAAATAAAGGTAATGCCGAGGCGTTTGTGCATTTCTTTGAGCTCGATTTGCATCTCTTTGCGCATTTT
>Ga0073906_1001881_pt1 | contig 30269 bp, 24 predicted proteins | sample Inofromicrocosms_FD_65485 | JGI IMG/M metagenome (GOLD analysis project Ga0073906, IMG submission 65485) | Mouse cecum microbial communities from Vienna, Austria - Inoculum for glucosamine and mucus D2O microcosms | ecosystem: Host-associated > Mammals > Digestive system > Large intestine >...
AACCGCGCAAACTATACCCATAGATTTATTGCACATGGCTTTATTTATCCATTCATCCATAGTATTACAGAATATATGGGAAAATCGCCCGAAGGATATGATCCGAATCAAGCCAGGGAAGTGCTTTCATTTTATAAGGATACAGATATACCAGAGGATAAACAAATCAATATTATCGCCATTATGAGGGAGGCTTATATGGACTTCACTCAATTGGAGATTGAGGGATTGAAAGAAGATTGCTACAATCTCTATCATAGTTTGGAGGAGGAGAGCTGCACGGGAGACCTTTTGACAAATGCAGCTTATGGTTTTACAGTTTTTACAGAGAGAAATTTTTTGACAGGTGATACATATTTGAAAAACTACCGTGGAAATACAAATTCTTATCCATGGTATTTTCGAAGCTAGGGTTATACTGTAGAGGGGAGTCATCCATATAATCAGTGGTTTTATAAACGGAGAAATATCAATGGTTTCCTTGGATTTGAAAAATATCGTTTTTGGGAAGCAGATTTTGAAGAATTGACAGAAGAACATTACCCGGAAGATTCCCTGCTCTTTTCAGAAATATACAAAGATTATGTGTCAAATAAAGCCAGCGGAAAACCATATTTTTCTTTTAGTGTGACTGTCGAAAGCCATGGTCCATATGATATGGATAGCTATAGTGGAAATAAAGAATACCTGACAGGGGGCTATAGCGAAGGTTGTAAGAATGCTGTGAATAATTATATATCTGTTCTTGAAGAAAGCGACAAAGAATTGACGAAGTTGATTGAAAAACTGCGCAAAGATTCAGAACCAGTGATTTTGGTGACTTTTGGCGATCATCTTCCATGGATGGGAAATGGTGGTGAATTTTATGAAGAGATGGGAATTAATATTGATACAAATACGGACGAGGGGGTTCGTACCTACTATTCTACCCGATATCTGATTTGGGCGAATCCTGCTGCAAAGGAACTGTTAGACAAGGATTTTACAGGGGAAGATATGGAGATTTCGCCTTGTTATTTAATGAATTTGGTTTTTAAGAAGATAGGATGGGATGGATCGGCTTATATGCAGGCTATGAGTAATATGATGGAAATCTTTCCGGTAGTGACAACGAATGGACGTTATGTGGTGGACGGTGTTCTTATAGACGATATTCCAGAGGAACGTCAGAATTTATTTCAGGACTGATTATATATCCAGCAATATTGGCGGGATGAGTTTATGTTTGGTTATACAAAATAAATAGGATCTCCAGGGTAAGGATGGGGGAAAGGAACTCAAGCGCTTCCGGGTGTACAAAGTGCTGACCAGCTATCAGCATAAATTGGCTGTTATCACGTATGTGTTATTAAAGAGAATCTTATCCTGTTAACCCTCTGCCTGCTGATGGGTGGGATGCTCTGGGATTCAGTTTGGCTGTCAGGAGGGAAACTATGATTTCAGTAATTGTGCCCGTATATAATACGGAACAATATTTGGAACAGTGTATTGATTCGATTTTGGATTCGGCATTTGAGGATTTTGAATTGATTTTGATAGATGACGGTTCTGATGACGGGAGTACTGAGATATGTCGGAGGTATTGTGAGAAAGACCGACGTATCAAAGTGATCGTTCAAGAGCACGCCGGGGTATCTGCGGCGCGAAATCGGGGAATAGAAAAATGCAGTGGGGAATGGGTTGTATTCGTAGATTCAGACGATTCCATTTTGAATGACTTTTTTACCTGGGTCAGCCAGGAAAAATACCAACACTGTGATATGCTGATTTTTGATCATCAGCGGTTGAAAAATCATCTGAAAAAAACAGTGGATATCAGAAGCAATGAATATGAAAGAGAATTTGAATATTATACATGGGACAGCCATCAGATAATCGAGGCATTTCTAAATGGAGGGCGGCTGACAAGAGGCAGGAACATGAACCTGTTCTCTCCCTGGGCCAAAGTGTATAAAAAGTCTGTTTTGGACCAGTATCATATTCGTTTTGATTTGGGACTTTCACTGGGGGAAGACAGGATATTTAATCTGGAATATCTGTTGCATGTAGAGTCATGCACATATATAAGGAAAAAAGTCTATCTTGTTGAAGCGCGACCGGATTCTGCAACACGCGGTTTTTATTCGGAATTTTTGTATAATGACCTTAGATATCAGAAACGATTAAAAGATATCATGGAAAAACAAGGTAGTATTTCAGAAATGGAGGAGGCATATTACAATAGTGTGCTTTCCTGCATGGCAGATGTGCTGATACGCGGTATATTCCATCCCAGCAGCCCCAGAAAAAGATACGAGAACTACAAGCAATGCAGGATGATGCACAGGTACGAGATATACAAACGGGCATTAAGATGCAACAAAAAGACGGGGGGGATACCAAGGCGGATACTTCTGTTCTTCTTTAGAAAGCAATACTATGGGATTGTAATGCTGATATCGAGGGTTTGCTACAAGATATTGGAAATGACAGAAGAACTGTAACATATTTATCATATTATTTAATAAATCAGCATATATTTTATTGTCTATTTTTGTTTTTGATGATAAGATATAAAAGGTGGATAGTGTGATACGTTTTTATAAGAAAGGTGACCTACAAATGATAGAGAAGGCAAAAAAAGTTGAAGATTTGATAAAAGTATTTGAACCATATCCCCTGATGGAAATTGATTCATTTGAAAAATTTTACGTAAATACATATGATGCCCGGGGGACAAATGCTGTTCAACGAATGTCCTATGGTTTGAAATTTTCACTCAATAAGGATATGAAAATTTTGTTTATGGGGCACAGAGGGTCAGGAAAATCTACAGAATTATTTTTGTTAAAGAAATTGATGACCAATTTGATGTTATCAACTTTTTTATAGAAGATGAAGTGGATGTTGATAATTGACATACATAGATTTTATATTTGCCATTATGTCCCAGCTTGTTAAATATATAGATGGAAAAAATGAATTGTCATGTATTGAGGATGATATAGATGAGCTATACAAATATTGGAAAGATGAGCAAATTATCGAAAAGGTTTATCATTTATCTGGAGAAGCAGGTGGAGGATTTAAATCTAAATTAACTTTCCTAAAAAATTATCTATTGAAGGCAGTGGTATTTTTAAAACCGGAGCTGAGACTAAAAAAACGATCAGAACCAAAATTGAACCTAAGATTGGATATCTCATACAGTTAATCAATCAAATTATAAAAAAGATAAATAATAAATTGGATAATAACGGCATTATATTTATCATTGAAGATATGGACAAGTTATCCTTAGATGCTGCACAAGAAATCTTTGTAAAATACAGGAGACCTATATTTTCTATAAAGGCAAGAATGATCTTAACTTTTCCTGTTTTTATGGCATATAATCTGCAGTATAATGCGATTAAAGAAGATGTGGATATGTGTCAGATGTTAAGCATTATTAAAGTGAAAGATCAAAATAAAAATGAGCTGGAAGAGGGAATAAGTAAATTAAAAGAAATTGTATATAAGAGATCGGATGAACGCTTGTTTACAGAGGATGCTTTGAAGTTTATGATCATAAAATCCGGCGGCGCGATCAGAGATTTATTCCAAATGATTCGTGATTCCGCTTATGAAGCTCTATTATGTAATTATGATATCATTAATCTGGAATTTGCAAAAATTTCGTATCTAAGGTTAAAGAGCGAATATGAACGTTTGATAAGCAACGAAGATGATGTTGCTAAATTGGTTTCCATATATAATGAACCCAAACCCCTGACGACAGACGAAATTGTTATGTCATTATTATTGAGAGGTCTTGTATTAGAATACAATGGTGAGCATTTGTTCGATGTACATCCGGCTATAGAAGATTTTCTTGCGGAAAAGGGTAAATTAGAATGCCCAAAATGTTAGTAAGTGCTGTGATAAGTGTATCCATATATTGAAAAATTTTCATTCCAAATCGAACCAGAGCGTGCTTGCTGAAAAATTAAAATGCAATATTAATATAGAGTACTAATCGCAGAGCGGCCTGCTCTGTGATGAATGACGTAAAAGCAGGTTATGACAGGGAATCTTTGTACAGTGACTCCTGAATTTGACTGTTGAGAAAACAGATCCGTAAGTTTGTATTGCGGATCTGTTTTCGTTTGGATGTGCTAATGGATACTTTTAGAATCCGGCTTTTGTGGATATGAAAGTTTTTTGCGTGGGAAATTGGAAGTGACGGCGCATCAGACTGCGGAAAATGTACTTTATAACGAATATTGTTTGATATATCGAATTGCTGAGCGGCGTTTCACGGAAATGCTCGCTTTCCACACGCCATTGGAGCCATGAAGTAAGGAATATTGTTGAAAATATATGAAAATTGTGTTAACATTTACTCGGTATTGAACGATAATTATAGTAGAGTCTGTTAGTACTTATACGGTGTCGTGCACTTGCTGAACGGCATCCGGTCATACAGTGACAGGGCGGGCTTGTCGCAGAGCAGGCCGCTCTGCGACAGTTCTTACCCGGTCAGAACTGCAGCTCGGAATGATACTTTCCAGGGAGGTCGGCAGAGCCATGCGGAACAGTCAATGGAATGAGAAGAAGGCATATGAATTTATAGAATCAGAACCAAGGCTCAGCCTGGACAAGGCGGAGGAGATTTTAAAAAATGTATATCAGGCAGCCGGGATATCTCCGCCCGACAACTGCGCGGAGATACTCCAAAGAGGCGCGGAACATCATTCTGAGTATAAAGATGCCTGAGTTTTACAATGTGTAATAGATTTTGGGTGATTTTTGCAATGAGGGCATACTTTTTCTAAATTTAGGAAGGATGCCTTTTTTGTTCGCTCAGAGTGTCCGGACAAAGAAAAGAATATGCGCATTTATTCCGAACGGCAGCGGACTCGTCTGCGGCAGAGCAGCTGCTGGCCAGAACGGATGCAAAAAAATATAAAGAAAATGGTGAACAGCATGGTTGTATTATTGATAGGCGGCGGCAGTGCGCTGATGGACGCGATGATCAGCAAACTGGCCAAGAACGGTCATCGTGTATACCTGCTGACAGGGCAGAAAAACAATCGTTCCTCTTATAAGAAGGTATTTGAAAAATATGATTTTCCGTATGACAGCGGGAGCATCAAGAATATTTTTGAGAGTACCAGGCCGGATGTCGTTGTCTTTATGGGGGCATTTGACACGAATTTTGACTGGAAGGAAGACGCCAGACAGGAGTCGGTCCGTTATGTGGCGGGAATCGTAAATCTCTTGTCTGCGTATAGTGTGGTCAAGGGGGGAAAGTTTGTATATTTCTCGTCCCATGAAGTATTCAGCAATGTATATATCGACAATGTTTCCGAGGACGAGCCGGTGTCTCCCAAGGGATTTAAAGCAATGGCCCTGGTTCAGGGGGAGGAAGCCTGTGAGAATTTCCGCAGGACACAGGGAACGGATACGATGATCCTCCGGTTTGACCATATGTACTGGGTGCCGGAAAAAGGAAAGACGGAGGACAATGACTGTTTTCGGATGTGTCTGGAGGCATTGAAAACAGGAAAGATTTCGGCAAATGAAAGAAGGGCATTTTCCATGATCTATATGAATGATGCTCTGGAGCTGGCTTACAGAGTGCTGTGCGAAGAGAAGCCGAAGCATTCTATGTATAACATTTCGTCCGCAGAGACGATCAATGAAAAACAGTTTGCCGAGAAGATCAGAGATGAGATGGGGGAAGGTGTATCGGTTGCTGACAGCGCTGTAGGCGCAAACAGTCGTCTGGTGCTGGATTGCGGCAGATATAAGGAGGAGTTCGAATATGAACTGTTCCATGATTACGACAATGGAATAAAATCTGTGGTTCATTTTATGATACGCCACAGCAATTCCTTTATTTTGGATGAGGATGAAGGTGCCGGTGTAGGCATGAAGATCTGGAACCATATCCGGAGGATCTTCAAGGCATTATTGCCTTTTGCGGAGGCATTGGCGGTTTTTGCGCTTGCATATTTTCTGGACGGCAGGGCGGCGGACAGCGAGTTCCTGGCAAAGCTGGATATTTACCTGCTGTATGTGCTTCTGTTTGCCATTGTACACGGACAGCAGCAGGCGGTATTTTCGGCGGTACTTGCGGTGATCGGATACTGCAGCCGGGAGATGGCGGACAGCTCCTTATTTGAAGTGCTGCTGGATTACAATACATATGTCTGGATGGCGCAGCTGTTTATTGTGGGCCTGACAGTGGGATATCAGAAGGATCAGCTGAGTTTTATCCGGGATGAGGGGCGGTGCAGAGTTCAGTACCTGAACGGACAGCTGCGGGACATCGAAGATATCAATGACAGCAACGTAAAACTGAAGCATAATTTTGAATCCCAGGTAGTGAATCACCGGGAAAGTCTGGGGAAGATCTATGAGGTTTCGTCCTCACTGGAACAGTATGGACCGGAAGAGGTGCTTTTCTATGCGGCTCAGGTGCTGTCCAGGCTGATGGACTGCAGGGATGTGGCAGTATATAACGTTGCCAACCGGGATTACGCAAGGCTCTTTTCCGCAACCTCCCCGGAGGCGCGCAGATTGGGAAATTCCATCAAGTATACGGGGATGGAAGAACTGTATAACGAGCTGAAAGAACACAGGGTCTATATCAATCGGAATATGGTTGAGAAGATGCCGATGATGGCAAGTGCGGTATACTCAGAGGATGACATGCAGCTCATCATTATGCTCTGGGGCGTTCCATGGGAACGTATGACGCTGGGCGAGGCAAACCGCCTGACGATCGTAGGCTATCTGATCCAGAATGCGGTCGTCCGTGCCAACCGTTATCTGGATGTGCTTCGGAATGAGCGTTACGTGGAAGGGACCAGCGTGCTGGAGGAGGAAGCATTTACCCATCTGGCGAAAGCGTTCTTTGACGCAAAAGATAAGGGGCTGACGGAGTATATCCTGCTGGAGATCTTCACCAACGGGTGGAACTATGCGCAGGCGGCAGACAGGCTGGGCGGCACGATGCGGCAGACAGACTATCTGGGGCTCTTCAAAGGCGGAAAACTGTATGCGCTGCTGCCGAATACCAACAAAGAAACTGTTGGCGGCATTATAGAACGTTTCCATGAATTAGGTTATACGTGCCGGATTGACGAGGAGGCAGTACTATGACCATGGCAAGAGATGAATACATCTTCCTGATCGTCCTGGCTGTCAATTTTATCGTGTCAGTGGTCTACCTGATCGCAGGGGTAGTGATTGTAGTGCCGGCCCGGGCATCGCTGGCGGATGAAAACGGCACGGAGATCTTATATGACAACAGGCGGACCTATGTGATCCGTTTCATTGAAATGATTTTGTGCCCGGTCATCGTTCCGCTGTTTTTTCTGATGGGGCATCTGTTTTATCTGTTCGTGTTTTGGAGGGAAGCGAACCTGGCAGATGTAGTTTTCAGCAAAGACCGTGTCAAAACAAACCAGAAAGCGGATGAGGAAGTAGAGCGCAATATCATTCCTCTGGAAGAGGCTCTTCTGGTGAATGAGAAAAAGGATCTGCGGTCGGTGTTTGTCAATGTGATGCGGGAAGATATCAGGAGCTCTCTTGCATCTATCACACTGGCACTGGACAGTGAGGACTCGGAGACTTCTCACTATGCGGCTGCGGTGCTGTCGGATGAACTGAACAAATTCCGGATGTTTGTACAGAAGCAGCTTCTGGAGATCCGGGAAAGGGAGCATCCGGATACGGAGTGCGAGGAGCTTCTGGTGGACTATATGGACCACATTTTAAAGCAGCACATTTTTTCTGATCATGAACAGCGGAAATATGTGTATGAGATGGCAGAGATGGCCGAACTGCTCTATGAGAAGGATGCTTCCAGAATCACACTCGAGAGATATGAGGCAGTCTGCCTGAGGATCCTGGAGATGAAGGATTATGAAAACACTGCAAAATGGTGCCGGCGTATGGAAGAACAATATCCGGAGGAGCTTTCTACATATACCTGTAAGCTGAAGCTTTATTTTGCGGATCAGGACAGGGAAGCGTTCTTCAAAACGCTGGATGCCCTGAAAAAGTCAGATGTGATCATTGACCGCGAAACATTGGAATTGATCCGGATCTTCAGTACAAGGAGGCAATAACGATGTCAATGTCTATTCTTTCCATATTGCAGCTCGCAGGGATATCGGCAGCATACGTTCTTGTGGTTCTGATGCTGCCCTGGCTATTTCTGCGCAGACGGCTTGCCGGCTTCGGCAGTGTGTCCGTGAGATTTATGATCTATTTCCTCACCGGGAATTTTTATATTATCAATCTGGTCTATCTGCTGCAGCTGCTTCACATATCCTGCTGGCTGACCCTGTTCTTTGGAACATTGGCTCCGTTTCTCGCAGAAGCTTATATAAAATACAGAGGATCTTTTCTGAGCATTCTGGAAAAAAGGCTGAACCGGCTTCTGCTGATCTTAGGCGGGGAGATCGGCAGAAAAACACTGCTTCTTCATATCAGAAGAGGGGTGATGCGGTTCGCCGCTGCCGCAAGAAAAAAGCGCGGAGAATTTATAAAAACGTTCGGGGCGGAGATTTTTCTGGTTGTTGGCCTGATCGTGCTTTTGCTCTATATGTATGGAACGAATGCGGTCAATGTGTACGGCTACTGTGCCTCTGATATTGTGCTGCATAATTACTGGATCAATGAGATGGGACATAACAATATCTTTGCGGATGGTGTGTATCCGTTTGGTATGCACTGCCTTTTGTATCATCTGCATGGATTGTTTGGAATCCATACGCAGGTCCTGCTGAGGCTCTTTTATGTGATACAGACGGTGATGACGCACCTGGTCCTGCTGGCATTCCTCCGGAGTGTGTGTAAATCCAGATATGCTCCGTACATCGGGATTATCATCTACATTGTCTCGAACAAATTTTACTACTATACCTATATCCGATATCATGCGACTCTGCCCCAAGAGATGGGCATGGCCTTTATCCTGCCGGCCGCTTATTTTGCGATGGCTTTCTTGCAGGAGACGAATTTTGCATCCAGATTTGCGGGAAGAGGCGGGTCTGACGCGGAAGATGCCTTCGTGATGGAGACAGGGGGGGGAGCTGAGCGGGAGACGGATGGCAGAGAAACAGGGAAGGAAAAAAAGAAGGAACGGGCGCTTACCATCCCCGGATTCTATCTGGCGTTATTTGCAGTCAGTGTTTCGCTGACATTGACCGTTCATTTCTACGATACGATGATCGCGGGCCTGTTCTGCGCCGCAATCGGTGCGGGATTCTGTTTCCGCGTATTTCGCTGGAAGTACTTTAAGCGGATCGTGGCGGCAGGGATTGCCGGGATCCTGCTTGCCGTCTTGCCCATGGCGGCGGCATTTGCCACCGGTACCCCTCTGCAGGCCTCCCTGAACTGGGGAATGGCACAGATGCAGTCTTCCGCATCGGGAAGTACGCAGGCCTCCGGCGGAAGCGGCGGGAATGAGGGGCTTTCGGCACTGGAACATATTGTGGACAGGATGGATTATTTTGTGGCCTATGACATGAAGACGGCAGAGGTGATCGTGGGAAGCATCGGCATCCTTTTTCTGCTGGGAGCATTCTGGATCCTGTTCCGGAAGGTGAACTATGGGGCTGTGATCATATCCATCAGCATCTATATGGGAGCCATGGCTGTTCTGCAGGCTTCGGCACAGCTGGGACTGATCCAGATTCTGGAGGTTTCCCGTTATTCGGTTTATCTGGGATATGGGATCCCGGTTGTATGGAGTCTTTGTGTGGATGCCGTTTTGTTTATTTTGTTCCGAAAAGCAAAGGTGCTGAATTTCTGCTCTTTTGCGGCTTTGACAGCAGCCTGCGTTCTGACGGCGAAAACAGGGATGCGGGCGCCGGTATGCGTAAGTCCCTATGAGACGAATGAGGCCATGATCTGCCTCAATAATATTATACGGGAAAATAAAGACGAAGCATGGACAATCTGCTCTGCCAATGATGAACGTCAGATGCTGGGGGACTACAAGCTGGGGTATCACTACGAGATGATCAAATTTATACGGGATATGCGCTCGTTTGATAAAGACACTACCATCACGATCCCGACCGCTACGGTTTACTTTTTTGTGGAAAAGCTCCCGCTTCTGTACCGGGATTATATCAATACAGAAAAACCGGAACGGACCGTATCCCGGGAAGGGGCGAGAATGGCGATCTCGGAACGGCCGGGAATCCTGCCCTATATCGGAGATGACCGCTGGGTTACGATGTCACATATGTATTATTGGGCGCAGGCATTTCAGGAGCTCTACCCAAACGAGATGGAGGTCTATTATGAGTCGGACAATTTTGTGTGCTACCGTGTGAAACAGAATGGGTACAGCCTGTATAATTTTGCGATAGATTACGGATATAACGGATATGACAAGACAAAGAAAGATTAGGAGAGGGGAATATGATATCACGCCGGAATTTTTTCATAATTACATTATTAATGTCTGTTGTATTCTTTCTGTGTATGTTTATCAATGATTTGAGGGACAGATTCAATGATTATGGTGTCAACGGCTTTGCCACCGGGACGGCGGAGGATTATCCCTCCAAGGTCAATATCTATGTACCCGAGAGCCTGCGAGGAGACAGAAAATCCGTACTGGAGAAGACGGAAGGCGGAGAGGAGAATGAGGAAGTCCCTGTTTCCCGCGGAAAAGCTGTCTGCATCGGCGGTAAGAACGGGATCCTGCAGGAGGTCGTGAAGGAATGGGCAATCTATACCAAGCGGAATATTGCCGGGTATGCTTCCCTCAAATCGTATCATAAGGCGGAGAAGGATACGGCACGTCCGGAGATGCTGGTGATTGATTCCGGCGCGGTAGACTGGAACCGGAAGAGTGAAACGGAATTTCTGATGGAGCAGGTCAGAGAGGGAACCCATCTGATTTTTGCGACCCTTCCGGAGGTATCCGTGATCCGAAGGAACAGGCAGCTTCAGGAACTCCTGGGCATCCGGAAGGTAGAGCGGACGGAGACGACGGTGGAGGGGATCCACCTGTACGATGGGTTCCTTCTCGGCGGCGAGATGGTTTATAAGGCCGAGAAAAAGAAGGACCGGAAATATCAGGATATGGAGCTTACATTCCCCTGGTTCAGTCTGACCTCCGGGACAAAGGTCTATATGAAGGGGATTCCGGAGGACGAAAAGGTAGAGACAGAGGACTATCCGGTTGTGATCTGGCGGAAGAGCTTCGGGTCGGCATATGTATTTGCCGTAAACGGCGGATATATGGAGGGGATTGAAGGCTTAGGGCTGCTTTCCGCCATGTCTGCGGAGATGTATCCCTATGAGATCTATCCGGTCGTAAACGCGCAGAATATTGTATTGGCCGGGTTCCCCGGTGTGGCCGATGAAAATCGGGAAGAGATGGAGAAGCTTTACGGACGCTCTGTTAAGCTATTGTGCCAGGAAAATATATGGCCTGCAGTCACTGCGGCAGTACAGGATTATTCCATGGGACTGACCTGTCTGATGTCTCCTCAGTATGACTATTCGGATGACAGGCTTCCGGATCCAAAGCAGCTTACGTATTATATGAAGATCTTTCATGAAAAATCTGCGGAGATTGGTCTCTCGGGGCTGAACGTGTCGAATACGCCTGTGAAGGAGAAGCTTGCAGAGGATCAGAAATTCCTGAAGGAAGCGGCGGAGAGATTCCGGTTTGCATCCTTTTACGCGGGGGATATGGGAGAGAAGGAAACTCTGGAGGCTCTTCAGGAGGATATCCTTTCCTCCGTGAGGACTGTGGTTCGGGACTATGATGAGAAAGACATCAGCCTCCTGGGATACCTTACAGAGCATATCACGGAGCAGCGCGCGGTCATCAACGGGCCGGAGTATTCTTTCCTGCGGGATTTTCGAACCCGATGCGTGGAAACGGCGCTGGGGTATCTCAGTGTGTGCTGTGATATGGAGCGTATCGCATATCCCAGAGGGGACGAGGATTCGTGGGATGAGCTTTCCGTTGAATTTGTAAAAAATGTGGAAGCCTATGGGCGGAACCTGGAAGGTTTTTCCGGCACGACAGCAGCGGAATGCGATGAGAGGATCCGAAGCTTCCTGGCTCTGGATTATACGGAGAGCCGGAAAGGGGATACGATCCGTCTGCAGGTCAGCGGAACAGACGGAGCAGCATGGTTTATTTTCAGAAATTACGGCAATGACATAAAGGAAGTAGAAGGCGGAGGTTTTCAGGAGCTGGAAGAGGGCGTATATCTGATCGAAGCAAAGAGCAGCGAGATTTCGATCGTTCTTGAGCCGGCGGATGAGAGATTTTATTACTGACCTTCTGAAAGGAGCGATCAAGTGAGAGTCTGCATCGTTGTAGAAGGATGTTATCCATATGTGACAGGCGGCGTATCCAGTTGGGTGCACGGCTTGATCCAGTCTTTTCCGAAGCTGGAGTTTGTGATACTGGCAATTATCAGCAACCATTCCATGAGCGGAAAATTTACATATCAGATTCCGGAAAATGTGACAGAGGTACATGAACTATATCTGGAGGATGCTGACTGGAACCGGAAGGGCAGAAAAAAATTAAAGCTGAACAAATCCGAGTACCAGGCCTTCCGCAGCCTGGTGCATAACCGGCGTGTGGAGTGGGAATCGGTATTCCGGCTGTTTCAGGAAAAGCCGGTTTCTCTGGATAAGCTGCTGATGGGGGAAGACTTCCTGCAGATCGTAAGGGAATATTATGACCTGCATTACAGTCAGCTCGTTTTTTCAGATTTTTTGTGGACGGTACGCTCCGTGTATCTGCCGCTGCTGTTTACCTTGAAGATGGAGCTTCCGAAGGCGGATCTGTACCATTGCGTGGCCACCGGATATGCCGGTGTACTGGGCAGTATGGCGAAGGTGCTTTATAACAGCCGGCTGCTGATCTCGGAGCATGGGATCTATACCAGAGAGCGGGAGGAGGAACTGCTGCGGGCGGAATGGGTGCAGGGGGTATACAAGAATATATGGATCGACCAATTTAAGAAGATGTCGAAGCTGGCATATGAGAAGGCTGACCTGGTGACCAGCCTGTATGAATATGCCAGGGAGCTCCAGGTAGATCTTGGCTGCCCTGTGGAAAAAACGATGGTCACGCCCAACGGGGTTTCTGTAGAAAGGCTGAAAGATCTTCCCGGCAGGACGGAAGAGGACAAGGGAAAGATCAATATCGGCGCCGTGCTTCGTGTGACGCCGATCAAGGATGTGAAAACAATGATCCAGGCATTCAGCTTTGCCAAGGAGCGGGAACCGAGACTGAAGCTGTGGATCATGGGGCCCATGGATGAGGACGAAGGGTATGCAAGGGAATGTCTGGAGCAGGTGGAGGCGCTGGGGATTGAGGATGTGGTCTTCACCGGAAGGATTGATATCCGGGATTATCTGGGCAGGATGGATATGACGATCCTGACCAGCCTCAGTGAAGGGCAGCCTCTTACCATTCTGGAGGGATATGCCGCGCATAAGCCGGCCATTGCCACGGATGTAGGGAACTGCCGGGGACTCATTTACGGCGAGAGCGATGACTTTGGGGATGCGGGAATCGTGACCCATATCATGAACGTGGAGGAGATCGCGCAGGCGATGGTAGATCTGGCGAGGAACGAACCGCTGCGCCGTCAGATGGGCGAAAATGGTTACCAGAGGGTGATATCGGGCTACCAGATCGAGCATATGCGCAGAAATTACCGGAAGATCTACAAGGACTTTTCAGACAGCCTGGGGCTTCCATGGGAAGAATAGAGGGAGAGGAGGAGAAGGTCAATGGACGGCATAGGAGAGAAACTGAGTAAGATATTTGAAAAAAATTCGATCACAACCTATCTGATCGGGTTTGCCTACAGCTCTATGTCAACGGTGACTCCAATGTTCGTGATCATTATGAATATTCTGCTGATGGGGTACTTCCTGGAGTTCAGCAGTCTGGGGCTGATCGAGCGGGAATTATTTTCCTGTACGGTACTGTATATATTTATTTTTGCGCTTTTGACCTGCGCGCCGTTTAATTCAGTTCTGTCCAAGTATATGTCTGATGTGATCTATGAGGAACGCTATCAGGATATCAGGCCCTGCTATTACCTGGGACTCCTGATGAATCTTACCCTCAGCAGTCTGTTGGGCATTCCGTTCTGCCTGTGGGAGCATTTTGTCGGCAGGGTGGATGTATTCTATGTATTTACAGGTTACTGCGGCTACATTGCGCTGGTTCTGGTTTTTTACTCCATGATCTACCTTTCCATCGCAAAGGCCTATGAGAAGATTTCGCTGTTTTATACACTTGGGATGGTCTGGGCATTTTTCCTGTCTCTGTTTCTGAGATTTGTTTTAAAGTGGGGCATCAGGGAAAGTATGTTGTTCGCCCTGACCACAGGGTTTTTCCTGATCGCTTTTCTGGAGATTGCGGTTGTGAAGCGTTATTTTCTGGAGAACAGCAATCGGTATAGTTCCGTGCTGAGGTATTTCAGAAAGTACTGGCAGCTGGTGATTGCCAACTTCTGTTATATCCTGGGATTGTATGTCCATAATTTTGTATTCTGGACTACGGATATGAAGCTGGTGCTTGTCAGAACCTTCGTCTGCAACCAGCCCTATGATATGGCCACATGCCTGGCGATGTTTACCAATATATCCGCTACCATCATTTTTATCACCCGTGTGGAGATGTTCTTTCATGAGAAGTATAAGAACTATTCCGAATCGGTCATCGGAGGGCGCGGAAGAGACATTGACATTGCCAAGAAGGAAATGTTCCGCCAGCTGTCCTCGGAGCTGATGAGCCTGGTACGCATCCAGTTTATCATTACATCCGTGGTATATCTGCTGTGCGTGGTATTCCTGCCGAGATTTGGATTTTCTGATCTGACGCTCAGGATCTACCCCTGTCTGGTGGTGGGATACTTTATCGTGTTTTTGATGTATTCTGAGATTATCTTTTTGTATTATTACAATGACCTGACCGGTGCTGCGCTTACGTCATTCACCTTCTGTCTGGTCACGTTTCTGGGAAGTATCCTGGCAACGAGGATGCCGGAACTGTGGTATGGGATCGGCGTGGTAATGGGAGCTTTTTCCGGATGGACGGTGGCGTATTTCCGCCTGCGTTATATTGAGAGGCATCTGGATGCCCATATATTCTGCGTGGGTTCGCTGTTAAAGCCCGGAATGGGGACGCGGCCGCCCAGGAAGGTATACGATAAAAATGTACAAACGAGAAGTGAGGAGGCTTAGACATGGATGCCAATATGATAAGGATCGGAATTGGGCTTGTAGGAATTCTGCTCATGGCAGCCAGCTTTTTGATGCATTCCTATAAAAAGATTACAGTGAACTATACTGTGATCTGGGTATTGCTGGGAATTGTGCTGTTTCTGATTGGGATTGTTCCGGTATTCTCGGAATGGACGAGATATCTCGCGACAGGGACGGGGCTGGCATTTTTCTGCGTGGGAGCCATATTTTTGTTTGAAGAATTCCGGACAAGCGCGATGATCTCCCAATTGATCCTCAGGGAGCGTGAAATGGCCATGCATGTGGCTTTGCTTAACCAGGAAAACGAGGCGATTCTGAAAGAGCTTGACAGGCTGAGCAGGCTGGTGGGAGAGGACCATGAAGACAAGGAAGAATACAGTGAAGAAAAGTAAAATTCTGTTCGTTGTGAATACGTTGGGACGGGCAGGCGCGGAGACAGCCCTCCTGGAGTTGCTGAGACACTTGGACAGCCCGGAGTATGAGATCTCTCTTTATGTGATCATGGGACAGGGCGTGATGATCAATGAACTGCCGTCTCATGTAAGACTCATGAATACCAGGTTCAGCAATCAGTCCGTACTGACGAAAAAGGGAAAGCGGATCATGATGCGGACCGTATGTACTTCCTTTCTTCGGAACGGAGGATGGTTTCGGAAGCTGCGCTTTATTATGAAGAATTATACGTCCATGAGTAGAACCGGGCATGTTCAGCCGGATAAGCTGCTGTGGCGGATGATTTCCGATGGTTCTCCGCATTTTTCCGAGAGGTTTGATATGGCTGTCGCATATCTGGAAGGGGCTTCTGCCTACTATGTAGCGGAGCATGTGAAGGCTGACCGAAAATGTGCGTTTGTACATATTGACTACGAGAGCGCAGGATATACCAGGGAGATGGATCAGGGCTGCTGGGAGCGGTTTGATCGGATCTTTACGGTTTCCGATGAGGTGAGATCCCATTTCCTGGTGGTATACCCTGAATGTTCCTCAAAGACAGAGATCTTCTATAACTTGATTGACCAGGAAGGAATCCGGAAACGGGCGGAGGAAGAGGGCGGCTTTCAGGATACGTACCAGGGGATGCGGCTTCTGACTGTAGGGAGGCTGACATATCAGAAGGCGTATGATATCACGGTGGAGGCGATGAAGCTTTTGAAGGACGCAGGTCTCAGGGCAAGGTGGTATGTGCTGGGGGAAGGAGACCAGAGGAGTATGCTGGAGAAAAAGATCGCCTCCCTGGGGCTGAAAGAGGATTTTGTGCTTCTTGGAGCCGTAGCCAATCCGTATCCCTACTATGCGCAGGCAGACCTGTACATCCATGCCACCAGATTTGAAGGGAAAAGTATTGCCATTCAGGAGGCGCAGACGTTGGGCCGCGCGGTGATCGCTTCGGACTGCAACGGCAACAGGGAGCAGATTATAGACGGAGAGGACGGCATACTCTGCGAATTGACCCCGCAGGCGATCGCGGACAGTATTGCAGACCTTCTAAAGGATCACGAAAAGAGAAAACGGCTCGGACAGGCGGCCGCAAAGAAAACAACAGCTCAGAAAGAAGAGATCGAAAAGCTGCTCAGAGTCTTGCCAGGGGGACAAAGATCATGAAGAATAAAGAACTATTGATCATCATACCGTCTTATAATGAAGGGAATAATATCCGGAGACTGCTTATGCAGCTGGAAGCGTTGGAAATGAAGGATATCGCGGATATCCTGATCGTAAATGACGCCTCCACAGATTCCACAAACTGGATCGTAAAGGAAATGCAGTATCCCATGCTCTCCCAACTTTACAATATGGGGTATGGCTGCGCTCTGCAGACGGGCTATAAATACGCGGTGCGCAGGGGATATCAATATGTGATCCAGATGGATGGGGACGGTCAGCATGATGTGTGCAATATTCCGGTGATCTACCGGAAGCTGAAGGAAGCAGACGTGGACGGACGATGCCCGGATATCGTGCTTGGAGCAAGGTTTATGAAGGAGAGCTCTGACTTTCCGGTCTCCCTGCCGAAACGGATCGTCTATACGATGTTCCGTTTTCTGATTCGAATGATCACGGGAAATCAAATCGCGGATCCGACCACCGGATTGCAGGGATTAAGCAGAAAAGCATTTTTGTATTATTCGAAATATGATCACTTTGACGATAAATATCCGGACGCAAATATGATCATCCTGATGATTCTGACCAAGTTCCGGGTTGTGGAGATCCCGGCGGTGATGCATGCGAGGACCGAAGGAAAGAGCATGCATTCCGGGCTGAAGCCATTCTGGTATATGCTCAGAGTCATGTTCAGCATTCTGATCGTAGTATTCCGGGTAAAGGTGCTTAAGATGGATGCGGAGGTGGGACTTCTGAGCTCGGATAAGATCTGATATGCCGAAGAGGGTAAGACTCATTTGCCCTTTGATTTTCGAAAGAACAGTAGAGTCCTACTTGGGGAATATGGTAATATCCAGATGTCCGAGTGTATGTCCGTTGCTGGTAACGATGCCTCCATTGGCAAGATAAATCGGACTGCCGGAAATCGGGTCACTGATCTTGAGAGCGATATCATAGGAGCCTGTGGCATATTCGCGGAAATGGACAGGAAACGTAAGGGTGACCTGTTCCCCGGGAGCCCAGAAGCGGGTATCTGTTTGGACAGGGAGGGTAAAGGTCCTGTTCGTGGCCGCTTCCGTCAGAATCAGGGATACGTCAAAGGGGCGGTAGCAGTTGGAAAAACCGATATTCTCTAAAGTGACGGTCAGCTCCGCAGTCTTTTCCCAGGGGAGAGCCTGCGCGCATTCGGAGGAACGAAGAACATACCGGTATCCTAGATGCCTGGAAATATAGTCAAAACCGTTCATGCCGTGATACGGTGAAGCTTCCGTACAGAGCGCGGCCCGCCATTTGGAAAAAACGGCTTCGTCATAGGCGCTGTTGAGGTAGGAAACGCGTGCAGCCGAAAGATCCGTCACAGCAGCGGGAAAATCATTGTAGGGATTGGGCACCACGACTTCCCCTCCGTTGGGGACATAGGCGCATAAACGGTTTTGGAACGCAAGTTCATCCTGTCGGCTTCTTTTCTGATTGTATGAGAATTCACCGAAGTCGGAGTCGGGAGCATAGGTGCTCAGGTCCGTATCCGAGCCAAGCATGCCGTCATTGAACAGGCTGAGTCTGGATGCCAGTGATCCGTTAAAGGCCGCGGATCTGTCAATCGGTTCCTCAGAGTCCGCAAGAAGCCGCCACTGCTGGGGCGTGCGGACAGCCAGGAAGATCTCGGGATCCGTGACGGAGGCCAGGTGGCTTGTCAGAGTGATCATATCCTCATTGTTTGCATAGCGGGAGCCGTGCATCTCTCCCCAGGGACCGATGAAGATGCCCTGCAGGAGATAGACACAATCGGAATAACGATTTACGGCTTCTGATGTCTGCGATATATGTGTCAGGATCAGGGACAGATCCCGGGGCTCCGCTTCCAGCGCGTTTCCGTCCCAGTCGTAGAAAAAGCGGAGGATCAGCTGTCTGCCCGTGGACTGCCAGCTTTCCAGAACCTGATCGAGAAGGGAGAGACCGTAATCGCTGATGGGGCGGTCCGCATAGTTTTGCAGATTAAATTCCAGCAGCGCAAGGCCGGCCCGGTGTTCCTGATCAAGAATTTCGGACAGATCATAGGACGCAGTGTCAGAAAGCATGTAATTATGGATCTGATACCAGCCAATGTATGGGTTTTGAAGCTCTTCCGTAGATTCCGCACAGGTGTCAGGAGTGTAATTGACAAAACGCAGTGTCAGGAATAAGAGGAATATTCCGGCGATCAGGCAGATGCAGATTGTGGAAGAAACAGCGATCAGAAGTTTTTTTAATTTCATGGTCATGGGATTCCTGTCTTTACAAAGTTATTTTTAAAAGCAGGGACATTATATCACCTTTTGGAGAGAAAAGCTATGATGAAAAAAGTATCGGTTATCATTCCGATGTATAATTCGGAAAAATATATCAGACAGTGTCTGGATTCCGTACTCAGGCAGACATTCCGGGATATGGAGATCATCGTGATCGACGACGGTTCCACGGATCGGGGGCCAAAGATCTGTGAAGAGCTGGGGCGGACGGACGACAGGATCCGGCTGCACAGCCGGGAGAACGGAGGCGTTTCCGCGGCAAGAAATTATGGGATTGAGACAGCGGGGGGAGAATATCTTTTTTTCCTGGACAGTGACGATGTGATCCATCCGCTTCTTATAGAAAGTATGGTAAGGCAGGCGGAAGAACAGCAGGCGGATCTGGTATTCTGCGGTTACAGGAAGCTGGAGGCGCGGGAACTGAATAAGGTACTGGATATGGCATGGGCGGAGAAGGAATCGGATGCGGCATCGGCGGCGAAGGTGTCAGAGGCGGTACGGTCGGCGGAGACACCGGCAGCAGGCCGGAAGACGGATATACATACCCGGTTTGAGACGGCAGAGGGAAAAGACGCGGAGAATTGGTTTCATATCCAATATGTGAATCAGCTGTCAGGGATCGGTGGGAAGCTGCTGCGCAGATCTGCCATCGGAGATCTTCGGTTTGACAGGCGCCTGACAAATGGAGAGGACACCCTGTTTTTGTACTACTTTATCCGAAACCAGATCCGGACTGCCTATCTGCGGAAGGACTGGTACTATTACAGGATCCATCCGGAGAGTGTGACACAGTCTTCAGCGACGCAAAGGGGAAAGCGATATTTTGAAAGCAGCAGAAGGATCCGTGACGAAGAATACAAAAGAGGGAATACGGATTTTGCGCTGACCTGGGAACGGTTTGGTATCGGGCAGATCGAGAAAAACTATGAGATGCTGAAAAATGCAGGGGATCAAAAGGGCTGCAGAAGCTTGAGAGAGCTTGCGGCCAAAGAGAGAAGGCATCCCATGTTTCAGCAGCTTGTCCTAAGTGAAAAGCTGCTGTATGACCTGTGCTTCTTTTGCCATTCCCTCTTTGTCCCGGTCAACCGCCAGGTGCCCGGGCTGCTGAAATGGAAGGAGGCATTTACGATGGGAAAAAGGCATTCGGATATTGGGATCATTACGTTCCATTGTTCCAATAATTATGGCGCGATGCTGCAGGCTTATGGTTTGAAAACCTTTCTGCGCAGAAATGGAAAACAGACGGATATTGTCCGTTATGAGCCATTTTATATGACCGGCAGGCATTGGTGGATCCCTTATACGCCGATCAAGGGACTGAAAGGACGGATATGGGGAATGTTCAATATGTGGAATGAGTTCAGGATCCATCTGCAGTCAAAGGAGGACTTTTCCAGGCGGCTGAGTAATATGAACTATTTCAGATATAAGTACCTGGTAGATAAAAAGCAGAGAAAGGTCTTATCCTTAGCAGGCCTGAAAAGGCTGAAATATCCATATTATGTGGTGGGAAGCGACCAGATCTGGAATCCGGATATTACCTGCGGGCTTCGCAAAGCATATTTCGGCGCTTTTGATAATAAATGGAAGAAGAAAGTCATTTCCTATGCGGCCAGCTTTGGCGGGGCGGAGCTTGCACGGCGTCATGACAAGGAATTTGCGAAACTGGTCCGCCATCTGGATGCCGTATCTGTCCGGGAGGAAGCTGCAGTCCCGTATGTGGAAAGGCTTTATGGAAAAGAAGTGACAGCCGTTCTGGATCCAGTATTTTTCCTGAAAAAGGAGTCCTGGCAGAAGGTGGAACGGATTCCGGACAGAGTGAAGGACAGAAACTACATTCTAGTTTATGTTACGGAGCCGAACGAGGCAATGTCGGATTACGCGAAGAAGCTCTCCCAAGAAACAGAGCTTCCGGTCATCGAGGTGCGTGCCGGACAGCTGGGGACCAATGCGGGCTTTGAAGTGGACCATACGGCAGGGCCTGCGGAATTTTTAGGGTATATCCACAAGGCGGAGTATGTGGTATCCAATTCCTTCCACGCGGTGGCGTTCAGTATGATCTATGGGAAGCAGTTTCTTGCATTTGTACATAGCCGTCTGGGAGCCAGAATGAGGAATATTATTGACATTCACGGACTGCAGGACAGGTTATGTGAAGAGAAACCGGGGATTGATATCCATGACAAGATAGACTGGGAGACTGTAAGAAAGAGGACGAAGGAAAGCGTGAGAGCATCCGGTGAGTTCCTGCTGAAACACTTGGAAACCGGGGAATAAAAGGTGCGGATATGAAAAATTTGTATGTGAAAAAGAAAGAGTGCTGCGGCTGCGGCGCATGTGTTGATGTCTGCCAGAAGGACGCGGTTCGGATGGTCATTGACCGGGAAGGCTTCCGCTATCCGAAGATTGACGGGGGATTATGTGTAGACTGCGGACGATGTGAAGATGTATGCCCTATTAAAAAGCAGAGTCCGAAAAAAGAGGGGGCCCGGCAGTATTTTGCTGTACAGGCAAAGGACGAAAATGTACGGTATGCCAGTTCCTCCGGTGGAATGTTCCCGATCCTTGCGGAATATGTATTTCGGCAGCAGGGTGTTGTTTTCGGCGCCGCTTATGATAAAAATATGAGAGTGGTACACCGGGAGGTCCGCAGCAGGGAAGAGCTGGATTCGGTGAAAAGGACCAAATATGTTCAGAGCAGTATGAAAAGGACCTACCGGAAGATCGAGACGCGGCTGAAAGAGGAGCAGTGGGTGCTGTTCTGCGGAACGCCCTGCCAGGCGGAAGGCTTAAGGCTTTATCTGAAACAGCCGTATCCAAGACTGATCCTGGCGGATCTGGTCTGCTATGGGGTGCCTTCCCCGGGAATCTGGGGAGATTACGTGAAGCACCTGGAAGAGAAGCATGGCGGAAAAATGACAGATTTTTCATTCCGGGATAAAAGGATGCGCGACAGCGGGCATACCTGTGCCTATGTGATCGACGGACAGGAGTATTTCGGCTCCCTATATGCGGATGAATATTGCAGGATGTACTTTACCAATCATATCCTGCGTCCGTCCTGCCATGACTGTAAATTCTGCACGGTGGAGAGGAACAGTGACATTACGATTGGGGACTTCTGGGGGATTGAGAAGGTGAAGCCGGAGATCGACGACGGTATGGGAACCTCGCTGGTCATCCTCCATACGGAGAAGGCCCGGGACATATGGGAAGCAGTCCGGGATGAGGTTTCCTGGTTTGCCTGTGAGGAGAGGGATGCGCTCCAGCCGCGGCTGACAGATCCGACAGAGGCAGCGAAAAGCAGAGGTTTGTTTATGACCTCTTACAGGATGCTGTCATTTTCACAGCTTCTGAGACTTCATAAGGTGCTTGCGTTAGGCAGAGCATTGTTAAAGAAGCTGAAGAAATAGATATCGCTGTGGAAGAATGGAGCAGCTGTGCAATGGCAGAACTTAAATGGTAACTGTTCGAAGCAGGATACCTTGATGAATCAAAGGGGAAATGATATGGCGGAAATGTTCAGATATTTGACAGGAATTTTGGACACAAGAGAGCAGAAGATATGGAAGGTATATGCGGTTTTCAGTTTGATCAGCCCGATTGTAGATATTTTCAGCTTTTCTGTGATTATTTATATCATCAATATTGTAGTGCGTGAAAACGGAGCGGATCCGAAGCTGACTGCATTTACCTTTTTTATGGTGCTTGTGTCCATATTAAAATGCCTTTTTGAATTGTATAAGAGCAAGATTGCGAATCGATTTGTGTATGACGGCGCGCAGAAGCTGTCTATGAAGATTTATGAACTGCTGATCAAAGAGGAGTTGATGGAGCACAATAAGAAGAGTGCCATCCAGGCGATGAATATTGTGCGCAATGATACGACAAACTGTATCCAGATCATTACAGACTTCATTGAATCCGTGATCAATGGGATTACCATGGCGGGATTTGCGGCGGTGCTGATCTATGTCTCCAGGTGGATCGGGATTGCAAGCTGTGTGATCCTTCTGCTCCTTATGGCTCTGATTTTTTTTCGGACTCGAAAGAGGATGCAGGACTACGGGGAAAAGAGCAGGGCCTGTTCGATTAAGGCAAACTCCCAGATCACCATAGCCTACGGTTCATTTAAGGAAATGAAGATCGATGATCGATCTGCCTTTGTACTGAGCAAATATGAGGACGCGAGCCAGGCATTTGCACAGGTCCAGGGGGAATTCAAGTATAAGATCAGCAGTATCGCGGTGATTCTGCAGAATTCTATTATGGCGGCTATGTTTGTGATCCTTGCGGTGATCCTGGTGTTTGGGACGAACCTTGCGGCGATCCTGGCGCCCATGGTGGTGTATATCACGGCATTGGTCCGTATGCTGCCGATGGCATACAACATCCTGAACGGAATGAATAAGATCGAATTTGCGAAAAAGCCTTATGAGGCTGTGAAAGAAGCAATGGCGGATTACACCCGGATGAAGGAAGAGGAAGAACGCTCTGAAGCGGTTCGGCAGAAAAAGCTGACCCTTCAAAAGGGGGTTTCTGTCAGAAACCTGACCTTTGGATATACTGACAGGGCGCAGATATTTCAGGATGCTTCGATAGATATACCGGTGGGGTGCTCCATTGCGGTGATCGGAGCATCGGGCGCGGGAAAAACGACCTTTGTGGACCTGCTTCTGGGCCTTTTGAAGCCCCAGGGCGGCCATGTCTTTTTTGACGATTATGATATCGTGACCCAGTCGGACGAGGAAGGGCCGTGTAAGGCCAGCATGGGAGAAATGGTCAGCTACATTCCGCAGACGGTTTATCTGAACGGGGAGACGATACGGAATAACGTGGCCTTTTTTGAAGAGGAAGAGGAGATTGATGACGTGCGGGTGATTGAGTGTCTCAAATGTGCCCAGATCTGGGAGGATGTTCAGAACATGGAGGATGGGGTACATACTTTGATCGGCGCCAATGGAATCACTCTGTCCGGAGGGCAGAGGCAGAGGATTGCGCTGGCAAGGGCGCTGTATAAGGATTTTGAGCTTCTGGTTATGGATGAGGCTACGGCCGCGCTGGACATGGAGACGGAAAAGGCAGTTATTGATTCCATTCGCCAGATCAAGGAGAATAAGACGCTGATCATGGTGACCCACCACATGAGTTTGGCAAATGAATGTGACGTGGTGTACCGGATCGAAGATAAGAAAATTGTGCAGGTAAGATGATTGGAAATAATATGCAGAAGCGTTGTTTGCGGCGGTGATTCTGTATATAGAAGGAGGGGCGGATGGATCAGAAGCAATATGAATACAACGCAGGCCGGGTATCCATAGTGACTCCGGTCTACAACGGGGAGACGCATTTGGCAAAAATGCTGGATTCCGTGCTGGCTCAGACTTACCCGGATGTGGAGATGATCCTCGTGGATGACGGTTCAGCGGACGGTACGGTCAGAGCAGCGCAAAATTATAGTGAGAAATTTGAGGAAAAAGGGTATGGATACCGGATCGTCCGGGCAGAGCATAAAAATGCGTCCGCGGCGATCAACCGGGGGCTGCCCTTTGTGTCGGGGGAATATCTGATCTGGCCGGACAGCGACGACTATCTGGAACCGGAATCCATCCGACGCAGGGTAGATTTTCTGCGGCAGCATCCGCAGTATGCGTGCGTCCGGTCGCTGTCCTATTACTTTGACGAGGAGACAGGGACAAGAAGCGAAAAGGCGGACGAGCAAAGAGGAGACCTGAAAAAGCTGGATCTGTTCTGGGACATTTTAGAATCCAAAACCTTTGTCTGCTGCGGATGCTATATGCTGCGGACGAAGGCATTTTTTGAGGTGTACCCGAAGCGGCGGATACCGGAATATGATGTGGGGCAGAATTTTCAGATGCTGCTGCCGTTTATGTACCGGCATCAGTGCCCTACGATTGAAGAGGAGCTGTATGGGGTTGCGGTCAGGGAGGGCAGCCATTCCAGGACGGTATTGACCCAGGCGCAGGAAGAGAAAAAGTACAGGGATTATGAAAAGCTGGTGGATGAGATTGCGGAAAACTGCGGGATCACGGACCGGGAATCGAGAGAACGGATCCTCTGCTGGAAGGCAAGGCGCAGATATCAGATCGCCCTCAAGTACGGCCGCAAAAAGGCCGCGGCCAATGCGCTGGTCTGGCTGCACAGGTGCGGCGGATTCCGTGTCAGCGAAGCGCTCAAGGAGATCATCTGGCTCTATTGCGTGAATAGCTGGGTGGAAGAGAAGATTTATCCCATATACCAGAAAATCACCAGCAGGAAATAATAGGGCAGGCAGAGTCCGATGGGTTTTCAAGCATTTCTCTGCCTGATTGATGCAAGATTTTCTGGCATATCGAAGAAGACGATGATTTAGAAATCGTTTCCTTTCAGATGCCTGTAGCTGGCCCGGCAGATCAGATCTGCCATGCGGTAGCATTTCAGGCGGAAGAAGAAAACTAGGATTTTTCTCGGCAGTATCCCGCTTTTCAGGTTATACTTCATGGCCTTCCGGTAGATCGCATTTTTCTGCATTGCAGCGCACATCCGGCATTTTGTCCGGTAGGATCTGGGGCTTAAGGGGCTGAATACCTCCCAGATCAGGACGTAGGTCAGATTTTCAAGGCAATAAGATTCGTATGCAGGTTCCAGAAGGGGGAGCATATGGCAGTGCTCTAAAAGCTGCTTTAACTGCCGCAGCAGCCTTGCATGGTTCTTAAGAAGTCCGGACCGGAAGCCATGGGTCGCGGAGCCCATATGGATATCATAATAGTAAACGGGAATTGAGGCATATGCACAGGAACTGGCCCTGAGCTGGTACTCCAGATTGAACAGCAGGTCTTCCCCGACGGTCAGGCCGGGAGAGAAGCGGATGGAATACCGGTCGATGATGTATTTTCGGTAGGCCCTTGCACAGGGAGTTCGGAAATCGGCGCTTCCGCCTGCGTACAGGGGCTGCGGCACAAGGATCCGCCTGATCAGTTCCTGCATTTCTTTCCCCTGAAAGGTCAGGGTACGGACCGGATAAGCCGCAGAAGCCTGCCCTGCGATGTGCTTGGAAAAATCAAACAGCAGCAGGTCTTTATCCTGATGGATTTCTTTGGCGATCAGGCTCAGGAAATCTTTGGAAATGAAATCATCGGAATCAACAAATACGATCCATTCTCCGTGACAATGATCCAGACCGGTGTTTCGGGCGGAGGAAACGCCCTGATTTTTCTGATGGATGACTTTGACGCGGCTGTCCTGCCGGGAATATTCTTCGCATATGGCCGGACTGCTGTCGGTGGAACCATCGTTGACCAGAAGGATCTCAAAATCATCACAGGCAGAATGTAAGACGGAATCGATACAGCGGCGGAGATATTTTTCAGTGTTGTAGACAGGGATTATTATGGAAATCATGTTTTTCATCCTTTCGTTTGGGTGGAGAATGGAAGTTACAGGGCACGCCTGGTCAAGATATGACCTGTAACGAATGAGAATGTGTCATATACTGCGGACAGCATCCTCAGCTTCATATATTTAATATAATATAGCTGCTGTAAAAAAACAATGGTAAGATTACGAACTAAAATCGTAAATAGAAAGAATGAGAAGGCTGTATCAGTAACGGCAGGAATTCTTTTGTCAAAAAGAGGAACATATTTTATGAGGGGTTCCGGGAAAAGGAGCAGTGAATCAATTGGGTATAGATGAAAAAAAAGACGGAAAACAGTTGTCACAAAAAGGGACAGGAAAAAAAATCAAATACGGAATTATAGTTTTTATCGTATTGCTTTTGATCGGAGGCTTTGTGGTTACTATGAGGAGAGAGCCGCTGGATGAGCCTCCGATTGATAATCCGGATTACAGGATCGTGATCCGGACCAATGAATTTGCGGAGGTGTTCCACCCGGACATGGAGATTTCGGCAGTCGGGGGAATGACGCTTCACTATGGGGAAGAAAGCCAGGAGGTAGCTGCAGGGGAGATTGAGAAATTTACTCCAGATGATCCGAGATTCGAAGATGGTGAGGATAAGATCAGGATCACTGCCAACGATGGAGGGGAGATCACCCTGCACAGTATCCAGAGGGCATATGGAACGCCGTCTTATGCGGGAACTATCGAGCTGCGCCGGACAGAGGAAGGGCTGGTAGTGATCAATGAGCTCCCCCTGGAAAAATATTTATGCAAGGTCGTACCCAGTGAAATGCCTTTTTACTATGAACTGGAAGCGCTGAAGGCCCAGGCAGTCTGTGCGAGAAATTTTGCGTATAAGCAGATCATGAACCCCGGATATCCGGAATATGAGGCAATCCTGGATGACAGCAACGCGCGCTATCAGGTATATGGAAACTGTCAGGAGGATGCGTTTGTGAATCAGGCGATCGAAGAGACAAAGAATCAGGTCATGCGTTACAAAGGCAGGCTGGTTACAACACTTTATTTTTCAACCTCCTGCGGATATACGACAGGACTGGAGGCATGGGGAACAGAAGAGGACGAGGCCAGCCGATATCTGAAATCCGTAGAGGTAAAGGGAGACGATGGAGACTATGAGGCAGAGATTCCGTGGTATAGATGGGAGATCCGGATTCCTGTGGAGACATTGTCGAGTCAGGTGAGCTTAAATACGGAGACGGACATTGGCACCATTCAGGATATCGAGATCACGAAGACCGGGGACGGCGGGATTGCGCTTGAAGTCAGGATTACCGGCGACAAAGATACGGTAACAGTGGAAACGGAAAATAAGATCCGGAAGGCTTTGGGCGGTACAGGCGCTGAGGTTGTAAGACAGGACGGATCTGTCGAACCAGGTACAGCAATGCTTCCGAGCGCATTCTTTACGATTGAAAAGGAGGGGGACGCATTTGCGGTTTCGGGAGGCGGATTTGGACACGGAATCGGAATGAGCCAGAATGGCGCCAATGAGATGGCAAAGAAAGGGAAGAACTGCGAGGAAATACTGAGTTTGTTCTTTTATGACGTAAAGGTTGAAACGGAGGAATGAATGTAAAATGTTTACATTTGTAGTTACATGCTATAACCAGGCGGAGGTTGTGACACATGCCCTGGAAAGTATCCGATATCAAATCTGCAGATTCGGAAAGGATCAGAAGTTTCAGCTGATCGTGGCGGATGACGGATCGGAGGATTCAAGCTGTGAGGTCATAGAACAGTGGATTACGGGGAATAGGGATATTTTTGAAAGGGTGGACAAGCTCTTTCGGGAGAAAAACGCCGGAATATGCAAAAATTATGCGGAGGCTTTAAGAATTGTAAAAGGAGACCGCTTCGTTGTTCTGAATGGTGACGATCTGTTTTCACCATACAATTTATTTGGGGTTACGGACCTGCTGGATGAATATGATATCGTATGCACTGCGTTTATAAAATTTACCGGTTCCGGTGATATGATCCGAACCTATGCTACCTACCTGGATGTGGTGCTGCAAAACTTTATCCGCGGGGGGATTCTTCGCCGTTCTATAAAGCTTGGCTGTGCGGTCATGGGGACGGCAGTGTACCGGAAGGAGCTGCTGACGGAAGAGGTATTTGATTTTATCCTGCGTTTCAGGACCGTCAATGACCGGGCCTGCTTTCAGAAGATCGTGGATGATCATGAGGAACTCAGGGTATGCTACGTGAATCGGCCATTTATTTTGTACCGGATATCGGAAAATTCGATTTCCAATTTTAACAGTCCAAACAGGCGGCTGCATAATCAGGAGGTTGCGCAGCTGTGCCGGGAGGAACGAACGTCAGAACAATCCGTTTTTTTCAGGGTAATGCTTTATCTACAAGAAAAATCTGCGGCAGTCAGGGCAAATCCAAATTATTTTGTGAGACTGATGCGTTTTTTTTCACCATATTATTTTATTATGCTGTGGTTATTCCTGAAAAACTATCGGGAGATTGTCAGGATGGAGCATGAACTGATTGATCCGTTCTGGAAGCATTGCAGTGATTTTTCATCTAAAATAAAAAAACGTGCTGAGAAATCTGCATGTTGCGGCAAAAATAAGGATCATCTATGAAATTTTAATAATTATGTGAACTTGCGGTGAACCAGGTTACATTACTGGAAGGGATGTGCTATACTGGACAAAATAAATCGAAGGAAAGGGGGAGTAAAATGTTAGATGCAAAAGATTTAAAAGCAATTGCGGAATTGATCAATGCTCGGGCGGGGGAGACAGAGAAGCACCTGGAATCGTTGCTCGACACGAGAATCCAACAGACGGAAGAGCTGCTCGACACGAGAGTCCAACAGACGGAAGAGCTGCTCGACACGAGAATCCAACAGACGGAAGAGCTGATCGACGGCAGAATCCAACAGACGGAAGAGCTGATCGACAGCAGAATCCAGCAGACAGAGGAGAGCTTCAACGAATCACTGGATACCCGGACAAGGCAGCTTGAGGAGCTGATTGATACCAGAATCACTCAATCAGAAGAATTTTTAATGGATGAGATGGAGCGGTATGACAAAAAATATGAAAAGCAATTCGATGATGTGAAGCAGCGTCTGGGAGCGCTGGAGGGAGTCTACCGTATGACGAAAAATGAAACAGAAACCATCAATCTTTCTCTGAGGCTAATTGAAAACTTGGATAAAAGGGTCACGAAGCTGGAGGCCAGAGCCGTAGTTTAAAGTAAGAAATCGTCCCTGAGGAGAATGGCTATGCGTGATTGGATAGATGCTTTTGAAAAACGAAAGACAAATATTGGTTTTCGGGCTGCAAAACTGACGGAATCCACGGCAGAGATGTCCAATCCTGCCAGAGGCTGGTATCAGATACATACCTTTTTGGCGGAACAGGAACCAGACTTTGAAGAGCTGCGCTGGTGTCTGCATCCGAAGGATACTCTGGCATTCCTGTTGATTGACATCGGGCATTTTCGGGACAGGGATCTGGATCAGGAGGTTTTGGACCGGATTTGCCGGATCTTTAAATTTTTTTCGGAGAGATCCTATGACTGTATTGTAAGGGTAGTCTATGACCATGAAGGAAATGCTCTCCTGCGGGAGCCTTCCTTTTTTTCGCAGGTGGTGTCTCATCTGGGGCAGATTGGGAAGCTGGTAAAGGAGTTTACGGATTCCATCTATGTATTCCAGGGAATGCTGGTAGGCAATTG
>Ga0073906_1001908_pt1 | contig 29997 bp, 45 predicted proteins | sample Inofromicrocosms_FD_65485 | JGI IMG/M metagenome (GOLD analysis project Ga0073906, IMG submission 65485) | Mouse cecum microbial communities from Vienna, Austria - Inoculum for glucosamine and mucus D2O microcosms | ecosystem: Host-associated > Mammals > Digestive system > Large intestine >...
GTGCCCTGTACTTAGATTATAGGAGGATTGGAAGGGAATGACAATAAGGGTTAGGAAATTGAGGTGAGAAAATGAAAGGGTTCGAAGAAAAGAATGAAGTAAGGACAGAAGACATTGTAAAACTGGCAGAGATGTACAAACGGATGACGCCTGCAAACAGATTCTTCATGGTATCGGCTTCGGGGTTATTGCTTGCGAGCCAGGACAGTGCAGGTGCTATGCGGGAGAAGCAAGAAGTGAAGGCAGGGTAGGAGGTTATGTGAAGTGAATATTCAAGAAGCGACAAATGACGCCTTAAAAAGTAATGGGGTTATATGCAGGGAGAGTGCAATACCTAAAGCATCTGAGATATATGGGGCTATTAAACCAACTAATACATATGACACATGTATATTGTTGGTAATAAAGGAGGATAAAGTTACACGTAGCTGTAGGGCGTGGAACCCTACAGCTGATGACTTAATTGCTGATGACTGGATAGTTTTAAGGAATAAAGTTTGATGAGTGAAAGAAGTGAAGGCAGGGTAGAAGGAGGTGATAAGAGTGGAATATCCTAAGAAATTTATGGGAATGAGTGATCTCATTGGGATGGGTCTGTCTAAGCAATACCTAATGCGTGCGATCGCAACGCCAGGACAGACTTTTGCATGTAAACTGGATCCAACTAAAAAGACAAGCCCGTATATTTTTGACACACAGGGGTTTGAACGGTGGAGAGTTAAAGATGCTGCAATGCAGAACAAGGCGATGCAGAGAAGGCAGACCATAGCTTAAAACATAGGAAGGAAGGTATAAGGATTGATCACGGCATACCGGGGAGAGATACGAATGAATACGGACGAAGAAGAGACATTGATTGACCTGTCATGCATCGTGAAATTTATATACATAAGATTGCTGACAAGAGGGATGAACCCCATAGCAGCGGTCTTTAAGATCGTGAGGGCTGTGGTGATAGGATTCATGTACAAAATAAAATAGCGTATCTACCGCAAATAGATACGCCAGTGACTTGCGTCACATTAAAGATAACTCATATATAAAATATATCATCTGTGGCGCAAGGAATCAAGAGGGAGTAAGCATGAAGTTGCCTATGGATAAATTTAAAGACCTGCAGATAGGTGACCAGGTGAGGTTTTCCAATATTTATGTCCATGACAAATTAAGGGTATCCGGACAGGGGAAAGTATATGGTTTCGGGAGGTTCGATCAGACAGACCTTGTATGGGTAGATACCCGGGAAAGCGATGGACGGATGTGGGCAGTACCATATGAAAAGATCATAAAAATATAGCGCCATCTTTGGGTGCATTGTATCACGGCGCCAAAGTTGATCAATAGATATCTTCCGGCTTTTTAGCCGGAAGGGAAAGGAGAAACCGCAGGCAAAGGGCGGATAAGAAAAGATGAGGAAATTGAAGTTATTTCCCTCCCCGCACATAGAAGTGATTGTCCATGTTTCGGAGCAGATGGAACAGGATATGAAAGAGTGTTGGAAAAAAGCGCTTGAAAGAGGAAAAGAGTGCGAAACGTGCAGTTGGAAGGATGTAGAGCTTTTTGATATTGGGATGTGCGAATTAAGTGCAGTTACAAATAAAGTTTTAGGGGATGGAAGAAGGATTAGGAGATACACCGAATGTGTTAGAGTGGAGGGAGATAAGTGAAGGAGAAAAGGGTAGGAAGTATAAAGAATGTAGACCTGTCTGGCTTACGGTTCCCGGTGATAGCCGTGTATGAAAGTCCGGCAGATTTTAAGGGGAAGTGTGTGGCGAGGGTCTTTGATATGGACAAGCCGACAGACACAATTATAGTCAAGGATACGGCGGAAGAGATCAATGAGGAAATCGGCAGGAATACGCATATGGCATATATGGAGAGGGATCCCAATGACGTGCCGAGCTTGGTAGGGGTGTGGATGTAGTGAAGGCATTAATGAAATACCCGGGCAGTAAGTGGAGGATCGCAAGATGGATCATAGTCATGTTTTCGGGGAATCCATTAGTATTTGGTGGTTGGATTTTTAGGGGAGGCAGGATATGACAGAGAGAAAGAAAGTGACATATAAGCATCTGAAGAAGGGACAAGAGATCAAAGGTGTAGAATATGAAAACTGTTCTTTTGGTTTTACAGCATATGTCAAAGATATCAATCCGGCATTTGTGACGGTAGAGAAGTGGAATCCGGGAGGAACTGAAGAAAAGATCAATGCGGAGGCAATGTTCCTGATAGAGATGATGGAAGAAGAGATCCGTGAAAAGTACAATAAAAAGGCAGGGGACATAGTCCGGAATATCCAGAACAGCATGCTGTATGATGAGATCGGGTGCCACGAGATGGATAACAGTTGGTTATATGGTGATCCCTGGGAACTGGCGCAGAAGTGCGCCGGGAAAAAGCTGTCTATATTGGGACATTGCAGGGATATCACACCAAAGACTGCAATATTTTCCGGGGACGTGCTTGACGTGGGCGTGTGTGCGGAGGATGAAGACGGTAATAGGTTCTGGTGCCATTTCAAGTCTGAGCATATCCGGATGCTGGTAAGAAGCTATGAGAGGTACCAGGAACAGAAGGCGAAAGGTGAAGGCGGTACAGGAAGTGTCCCGCAGAGGAAAAGGTGCATGAGGTACAGGAAGTGATACTAAGAGGCAAAACGACGAATCAGGAGAAGAGAGTGTGTGAATATCATTAGGGGATTTAAGAGGATTGTGGAGGGAAGGGAAATATGGAGAGATTGACAAAGTATTCAAACGACCTTATACGAAACAAGGCGGTTAATATTCTCCGCAAACTGGATAGTGAAAATGGATTAGATGGTGATGAATTGGCGCTTATCAGTTCATTTTGCTTAATAGAACGTATGGAGAATAAGCAATTAAAGAAATACGAGGACTTAGAGGAACAAGGGAAACTGTTGAAACTGCCTTGTGCGGTGGGTGATACGGTGCATCATTTATGTACTTTTAAAAACGGAGAATCAGAAATAATTGAAATGAAAGTTGAATGTGTTGAGCCGTGTGGAGCAATCAGGCAGCACAAGGGAGTATGCGAAATTTGGAACGTATACGCAGAAACAGATTATACAAAAGCATATTTTAAATTCTTTGATTTCGACAAAACCGTTTTCCTCATCAGAGAAGAGGCAGAAGCCGCATTGAAAGAATTATGAATATCAGAAGGAATAGGAAATGAAGATACCAAAATATATTGAAAAACGTATTGATAAAGGATCCAGAAAAGTAGAGACATAGAAAGGAGCCAGCCTCCGGCCGGGGTGACGTGTACACGGGCTTCTATTGGAGAAGATGAAAGGACAGTTAAATTTATTTGAACCGGATTTTATAAAGGACAGAGAGTGCACGAAGGATACTCCGGTGATTTATGGGAAACCAGATAAACCGGTCTATGGGACGGGAGAAAAACTCTGTCCAAGGGTTACTGGCAGGGAGGATTCGGAACATATGAAGAGCATTTTTCTCCCGAATCTTCTGCCATTGGAGGAATATGACTTTGTTGTGGTTCTGCTGTCTGGTGGTAAAGATAGTATCGCATGTTATTATAAGCTCCTGGAATTGGGGGTGCCGAAGGAGAAGATAGAGTTGTGGCATCATGATATTGATGGAGGGCATCCGCTTCGTAGTATGGACTGGAGATGTACGCAGAGTTATGTCCGAGCGTTTGCTGAAGCGGAGGGTGTCCCGCTTAGGCTGTCATGGCGTGTGAATGGATTCTTTGGCGAACTTTATCGGATTGGAGCCAGTGAGCCGATTGAATGGATGGATCCAGATACAGGGGATATTAGGCAGTGTCGATTGTCTAGGAATTATATCCAATGCAAGAAATTGAAAGAACGAGCGACAGAGCAGTTGGAAGAGGAATTGAAAAAGTATGGATATCGGATGAAGTTTCCGGCAAAATCTGGAGATTTAAGCCGCCGATGGTGTTCGGCATATTTAAAAATTGCGGTAGCCGATTCAGTAATCAGTAATCTCGACCGGTTGGAAGAATTGGAGAAGATTGGTGGGAAACGCCATAAGTTTCCTGCTAAGGGAAATGCGCACCAGGGAAGATGGTGTAGTGGAAGTCTAAAAGCAGCAGTACAGGATAGTGTGACTTCCAATCTGGACAGAACAAAAGAAAATGTGAAAGTGCTGGTAGTATCAGGGGAACGCCGTGGAGAGTCAAAAGGACGGTCAAAATATAATGAAATGGAGATTCACAGGACAAATGCAGAGAAGAAAGCGCACCGGATAGTTCACCAGTGGCGCCCGGTTATTGATTATTCGGAAAGAGATGTCTGGGAGGTCCTAAAAAGGCATAAGGTTAATCCGCACCCCTGTTACAGGGCAGGATGGAATCGCTGTAGCTGTGCGATGTGTATCTTTTCTACCCCGCGGTTATTTGCCGGAATTAAAGAATTATATCCGGAAGATTTTGAGTTGCTGAAGCAGGATGAAAGAATCTTAGGATTTACCCTTGATAATAAGTGTGATTTGGAAACGTTTATAAGTGATGCAAAATCTTGTGTATATTGGGGTGATAAGACGGCAATACATAGTTTGATTACTGGAGACTTTACTGTCCATGATGTGTACGTCAAAGGTAATTGGCTGTATCCGGCAGGAGCTTTTCATGGAGCGGAAGGAGGCCCTTGTTAAACTGGACATGGAGAAAAATATGTTTATAGGTTTACACGATGCCGAGAAAGATCACTTCAAGAATAAAAATTTTCCCAATTACGCCCTGATGAAGATATCTGCATGGCATAAAGCGCAGGGAGATGAGGTGGAGTGGTGGAACCCATTGAAAAGGTATGACCGAGTATACAGCAGTAAGATATTTGATTTTACTCCGGTAGATGCATACCTTCCGGAAGATGCGATTCGGGGCGGGACTGGATATAAAGATATTCAAATAGACAAGGAACTTCCTAGGGAAATAGATGATATGTTTCCGGATTATTCCATATATCCGGAATGCGATTTTGCTATCGGATACCTCACCAGGGGATGCCCGAACCATTGCCGGTGGTGCGTAGTCCCACGGAAAGAAGGAGGCATAAGACCTTACAGGACATGGGAAGAACTCGTGCGGCAGGACACAAATAAACTGGTCCTGATGGATAATAATATTTTAGCTTGCAAGCATGGGATAAGGCAACTGGAAAGCTTGACCGGGAGCGTATACCGTATTGACCTTAATCAGGGGATGGACGCCAGGTTGGTAGATGATGGGATAGCTGATATTTTATCGCGGATCCGGTGGATCCGGTTTATAAGGTTTTCTTGCGATCAAAAATCTCAGATAGAGCCGATCAGGAAGACAATAGAGCTGTTGGGTAAGCATGGGGTAAAACCTTACCGGATCTTTATTTATTTACTGGTGACGGAGAACATCCAGGATGCCTCAGACAGAGTGGAGGCGCTGAAAGAGTATAAAGCGATCAATCTGTACGCACAGGCTGAACGCAATGAAAGAATGGGGATTATCCCCAATAATATGCAGTTAGAATTCCAGAACAGGTATATATACGGTGGGAGTTACCGGAATGAGACATGGGAAGAGTATTGCGAAAGAAAAGGATTGGAATTCAGGTTGATATGAATAATAGCTAGATCTACACGGAGATGAGGGATAAGAAATGCGTAAGAATTTAAAAGAAGCCCGCCAAAAGGCAGGCATGACACAACAGCAGATGGCTGACAAATTAGAAATAGGGTTAAGGCATTATAAAAAGATAGAGAGCGGAGAGACCCTTGGAAGCATACCGCTGTGGGATGATATGGAAGATCTGTTAGGGATCAATCAACGTGTTTTGCGAGAAAATCATCCCGGCAGAGAAGATAGTCTGTAGACACGTCTAAAATATCTGCTATTTGGACAAGACCGTCTAGCGTTGGTTTGGCATCGCCGCTTTCGTATTTACGATAATTTCTAAGTCCAGTCTGTAAGGCATCAGACATTTGCTGAGCAGTTATACCGCGTTCTTTTCTGGTTTGGTTTAGCCGTTTAGAAAACATATATACCTCCTAAAAAACTCTTGACAGTGCCATAATATTACACTATAATCGGAATACAAGTAAGTGCCATTAAATGGCACTACAGACGCAAGGAGGGATTATAGTGAAGGTATTAGCTTTAGAAAACAAATTGGAAGACTTGGAAAATGATTTACTTATTATTTACGAAACAGCGAACGCCCTACATATCCTATTGAGCGAAGGTTCAGTAACGGCAGAACAGGCAGATACGGTGTTGTGGGGAATTACGAACAGTATTTCAAATTCTCTTGGAAGCATTAAGTGGTTAGTAGAAGAAACCATGAAAACACGTAAAATCTTGGAATCTATATGAGGAAGGAGTAGAGAAATATGAGGTTAATTGACGCGGAAGAATTATTGGAGTGCATAGATAGCATGGAGGTAGATGAAGATCTAGAAGATGTGATCAATGAACAGCCGACAGCTTATGACGTAGAAGCTGTTTTGGATCAGATAAAAGAATTGAACGAAAATGAATTCCGCTACGCCATTGTCGTAGGAATCATAAAAGGAAATATATTACAGTAACACATAAAAAAGACGGCTACCGCGAATAGCCGTCTTACATCAATCACGGTGTCAGTTTGCGATTGATTACATATCAATTATACCAAATCTGACACAAAAGGGCAAGGCATATTAAGCGGAAAAACCGCGGAAATAAGGGATTTTCGGAGGCTTTCCCGACCTTGTAATAGATAGTAACAAGTCTGCGAAAACCCAAAATACAGGCAGCAACAGGAGCGGTGTCAGATGGAGCGAGAGAAGCAGGAAAAGAAGGTTCAGAGAAGGAGAAAAAAGAAGAGAGGGATGGAGTATATCCCTTATGACTATGAAGCAGCATACGGGAAGCAGTTAGAGGATCTGCATGAGTGGTTTGTGAAAAGTATGCTTTCCTACAGGAAGAAAACCGTCTACGCTTTGAAAGAGATCAGGGCAGGGGAACAGTTTGAAGTAGAGATCTATCCTCAGTTTAAGAGCATGGATGAGGTGCCGCCGGAAGGAAGGAGCATCAAGAAAGATAACTCCAGGTCACAAAGGAACCTGAATGATAAAAATGCGAGGAAATATGTGGAGAGGCTGATCAACCGAAACTTCGGGAATAACGATATCTGGATCACGCTGACACTGGATGATGAGCACCTGCCGGAAGACGGCGATATGGATGCGGCCACTAAGATCATACAGAAGTGGATCAGGAGAGTCAACTACAGGAGACGCAAACTCGGGCTTAAGACCGCTAAGTACGTCTATGTTATAGAATACGACCCTTACGCAAAGATCCGGTGGCACTATCATGTGGTCATGGATGGCGAGATGGATATGGATACCGTGGAAAAGTGTTGGAAGCAGAGTAGCCGGAACGAGGTCAGGAGACTGCAGAAAGACGAAAACGGCTTATCCGGATTGGCAAATTATATCGTCAAAGAAAAGCACCGCCTGAAATCGGAGCGAAGGTGGAACTCTTCCAAAGGAAACCTGATAGATCCGGATATCCGCGTTGTACACTCCAAACAGCCGGAGAAAGGGAAGGGATGCTACAAAAAGATTGAAAAGTTTGTAAATACCATGGTCAGGGATCAGGACAGCATACCAGAGCAGATGAAGCTGTGGTATCCGGAGTATGATTTTACCAATGCAGACGTTTATTACAACGATTTTAACGGCATGTTTTATATACATGCCAGGATGAGGAAAAGGAGGTCGCAGGAACATGACGAAAAGGCGGCAGGAAAGTGCCGGAGGAAGACGTAAGGAGAGGCATAAAGGCAGGAAGGCGGGAAATCCGGTTATGGCAGCAGCCGCAAGGATCACGTGGATGTTTAAAGCAAAGGGGTGCCCGCATATCTGTTTATTTTGCGGATATTACAGGCAGTGCAGGAAAGACGGGATCCCGGGAGAAAGGAGATAAGCAGAGATGAACATGAAATATGCAAGGAGAAGCGAGGACACGGAACAGATCCAGGTGATGAATTGGGCGCACTGGCATACTGGGAAGTACCCGGAGCTTAAGTGGCTGCATCATATCCCAAACGGCGGCAGCAGGAACCGGGCTGAGGCAGCAAAACTGAAAGAGATGGGAGTCAAGGCAGGGGTATCGGATCTCTTCCTACCATGTCCTAAAGGGATCTATTGCGGGATGTATGTAGAAATGAAATATGGCAATAACCGCCATACCGACAGACAGAAAGAATTCCTTAATGACATGGCGGAGAACGGATATTTTGTAGTGACCTGCTATTCTGCAGAGGACGCGATCAAAGCCGTCGAAGAGTATGTATCCTTTCCGCACGACGTCATCAGGAAGGCGGCAAAGGAGTATGAGAAATTTTCGATTGGCGGAGCCATTGACCGATGCAGGATGAGCATACCGAACAACAGCATATTAAAGGACGGAAGAGCCAGGGGAGGCGGGGCGGACTAAAAATGATGCTGTATTACACGATTTATATAGCGAGAGGAAAAGAAAATAAAGAAACGGAGGAAGGATCCATGAAAACAATCGCAGTGATGTCACCAAAGGGCGGGATCGGGAAAACAACGACAGCCGATTCCATTGCCTACATATTGGGGGAAGAACAGGGAAAGAGGGTACTGATACTCGACGGGGACCCGCAGGGGGATACGTCAAAGACCTTCGGCTGCCATGAGACGGCAGAGACAGGGATGAGCAGGCTCCTAGAATGCCATGCCTGCACAGGAGGAGAGTGCCATACGTCGGAGCTGATCTGGGCAACCGCTTACCCGCATATTGATATGATCCCCGCCAATGGATATCTGGTACGCACAGACTTAAACCTTATGATAAGCCAGGAGGGAAACCAGGTTACAAGGCTTAAGGAGGCATTAGCGGAGGTGGAAGGGGAATACGACTATTGCATCTGTGACTGCGGACGCCTGTTTGACATGGTTGTGGTAAATATTCTGGTTGCATCCGAGTTGGTCATAGCGCCTATAAAAGTAGGTGGATATGAAAACGAGGCGATCAAAAGCCTCTGCGAACAGGTGGAAGACCTCCGGCAGATCAATCCGGATCTGCGGGTAAAAGGAATATTGACCATGCGGCAGAAGAACAAGACATCTCTTGAATTTGAGGAATACCTTCACACTGCATCCGGCATCGAGATGTTTAGGGCGCCGGTAAGGAGATCCATCATGGCGGAAAAGGCAACGATTGCGATGGCAGCAGTCCCGGCATTTGCCAAAAGAGGGATCGTGGCGCAGGATTACAGGGATGTCGTAAAAGAATTGCTTGAGGAAATGGAGGGATAAGAGTGGGGAAGGTAAAAGAGTCCATGCATACAGCGCCGTGTATGTTTTGCGGGCAGATGGTGCAGTTTATGGCAGATGATCTCCTGCCGGAAACGGAGGCACAGGAGCTTGCCACAATGCACTGCAGCTGTCCGGAGGCGGTAGACCACAGAAAGGAAAAGAAGCGGAAAGAAAATGCCTTGAAGAACGTCTCCAAATTATTCGGAGAGGACGCAGGGGCAGGTAAGAGGGTGGACGATGAGATCGTAGAGATCCTGATGGCAGCAGTCGAGGAAATCTACACCGGAGGGTTAGCAAAGGTCACATTAAACCTTCGCGGAGGCGTAAAAGCCTCCATATCACAAAATGCCAAAGGAGAGATCAATGTAGAGCGCATAGAGACCAGGAAGCAGAAATTGACGGAATAAGGGAAGGGCGGGAGATAAATGGACGGGCAAATGACAGACCGGGAAATCTGTATTTCCTACAAGGGAGCGAGAATACCAAATGTACAGATACAGATCTTAGCAGATCTAAATAGTGTAAACAAGATGGAGATCATCAGCATACTTGTAAAAAATAACATAGAGTTAACACGGCAGACAGTCCGGTACATGCACACGCGTTTAGACCAGTTGGACGGGCGGATCGCCAAAAAAGAATCGAAGTGCCGGGAGATAGACGCAAATATCCATTTCGGGCGGCTGACCCGATTAGAAGAGGAAATAAAAGCCGATGAACAGGAGTACCGTGACATTGCAAAAATATTAAGTATGGCAAAGAAGAAAGGCGGGAGGAAGTGACATGGCGAATAGTTTTACAGTTATGGACATGCTGAATAAAAACAGTATAGCAGGGATTGACGATTCGCCGAAAGCAAGATTTAGGACAAAAGATATCTCGATCTATAAGATGTACCGCAATGAGATGAATTTTTACAAGGTATCAGACATCGAAGAGCTTGCCGGAGATATCCTTATGCACGGGTTAAAGCAAAATCTTGAGCTTGTACATAAACCCTGCAGTGAGGGGGAATACCGGATCGTCTCAGGCGAGAGGCGTTGGGAAGCATTAAAAACCCTGGCGGCAAGAGGATATAAGGAATTTGAGATCGCAACGTGCAAGCTGACGTCACCGCAGGACGATGATGAGGAACAGGTAGAGATTATCAGTGCGAACGCTTACCGGACGAAACGGATCGCGGATATCCTGGAGGAAGAACAGCGGTTAAAGGCATCCCTTGAGCGCATGCGGGAAGACGGAAAACAGGTCAAAGGGCATGACTTAAACTCCGGGAGGCTGAGGGATGTTGTAGCGTCTATGATGGGCGTGTCGCGTACCAAGGTCGCGCAGATCGAAAGTGTGAACAACAATCTTATCCCGGAATTTAAGGAAGAACTCAACAAAGAACGCCTGACATTTTCCGCGGCTTACGAGTTGTCCGGAATGCCGGAAGATAAGCAGAGGGAGACGTATAACGCTTACCAGGCGGTCGGAGGGATCACGCACAAAGCTGTTAAGGACATAAAAAAAGAGGCGGCAGCAGCCAAACCGGAAGGCGGGCAGGGGCAGCAGCCTGACAGCGGAGCAGATCAGGGGAACCCGGAAGCCCATAAAGCATCGGGAGCGGTGTCAGAATCTGACACAAGAAAATACGTGTCATATGAGGATGCGGCAGTTGCGTATGGCATGGATCCGGAAGAACCGGAAGCTGACGGAATAGAGATGTGCGAGGAATACTATGGCTATTCCTGCAATATCGAGGAGACCATAAAAAAGCATTTTACAAAAGGCGGGTGCGTGGTAGGGTGTGCCGGATGCTGTAAACTGTGCCGGGATAAAGAGACGTGCGAATATACATGCGAAGCCGTATCGGAACAGATAGTAGGGAGACAGGAGAAAGAGTGGCAGCAGTCGCACCGTCCCGGGGATGATTATGAGACGCCGCATCCGGAAAGCATCACATCACTATGCTATTCCTGTAAGCGTTATTCCGACTGTAATGTAAAGACCGGGACCTGTAAAAAATGCGACCAGTACATCAATAAAGCGGAGGCGGAAAAGACCGAGGAACAGAGATATTACGAAGAGCAGGACCGTATTGACCGGGAGACAAGGAGAAAGCTCCGGGAGATGGCGGATGAAGAGAAGATGAATCATCTTCCGTCGGATGAAAGGAAGCAGGAAAGCAAGTTCCACCAGATCAAGATAGAGGCACGATATTTTGGGGATGTATGCGCCGGGAGAAAGGCTTTTGAGTTGCGGAAGAATGATAGGGGCTACAGGGTAGGCGATACCCTTGAAATGTTAGAATATAAAGACGGGAAATACACGGAACGCGCCGTCAGGGCAGAGATCACATTCGTCCTGGAGGGGCATACAGGATTGAAAGAGGGTTACTGCATCTTAGGGATAGAAGTGCTGACAGACTGGTATTACGCAAATGCAGAGGACGGGCAGCAGGATGGGAAAGGATAATGGATATGGAGGTAAAAAAGAAATGAAGATTACATCATCAAGAAGGCTTTCAGTCTGCAGGTATTGCGGGAGGAAGATCATATGGATACAGACAAAGGCAGGAAGGAACATGCCTTGTGATCCGGAGCTGATCTGTTACAGGATACCGGAGGACGGGAAAGGGTCGGAGAGGATCGTGACAGTGAATGGGGAAGTGGTATCTGCAGACCGGGTATATGGCAGGGAAGGAAATCTGTTAGGATATGTACCGCACTTTGCGACATGCGGGAAGAAAAGGTAAAAGTTTGGGAGGGAATAAAAGTGACGGAAGAATTTAAGAAATTATAAAAATATGACAGATGGAGGTTTAGGAGGTGTCACAGATGGCAGCAGGCAGTATAGATGAAGTGATCAGAGAAATCCTTCGTGACATGGATGCGGTAGCAGATGTACCGTGTGCGGATAAATACTGTGGAGATTGCGATGGGAAATGCGCAAGAAAATGGTGCGGAGGATATAAGCCAGGAAGCAGCAAAGCAAGGGAAAGTTTGTAAAAGCCGAAGGCAGCAGTCAATAGGAAATTCAAAAGTATAAGAAGGAAATCAGGGAGGGAATGCGGGTGCCGGATGTAAGACCGATAAATAAAAAGAAATATGAGATTAGCAAGCATCGCTTTCTGGAGCTCTATCATTATTGTATGCAGTACGGTGAATGGATAGATGAACTGAACGGCATGACAGATACGGTGAAGGGAATGGCAAATACAGAAGGGCCTCGAAGCGGTGGAGAACCGGGAAGTGCAACGGAACGCTTGGTAATCCGGAGAATGAAGCTTCAGGAGAAATGCGAGGCCATAGAGCAGACGGCGATAGAAGCAGACCCAGAACTGTATTCGTACATCATTGAGGGAGTAACGACCGAGTATGCAACGTACAAATACCTGAAACAGGTGAAAGATATTCCATGTGGAAAGGATATGTATTATGACCGAAGGAGAAGATTCTACTGGTTGTTGTCACAAAGAATTTAAAAATATTTTAAAAGAGCCGTAATCACAGGACAAAATTATGTGGTATTATGATATCGTCGAAAAAAACAAAAGAAAAACAAAGAACAAAGATAAGCCGCAAGAAGATACAAAAGAAGAAGAGACAGAGAGGGGCAGCAGTCATGAATGGCGGGCTGTCTCTTCTCTTTTGATGGGGTGATGAGATGGATTACCATGGAAGCCGATGGAAGAAGAAGCGCAAGAAGATATTGAGGTTAGATGGTTATGTGTGCAGGGTTGCGAAGATGTACGGGAGGACAGAAGAAGCGAACACGGTACATCATATATATCCGGCTGATGAATATCCTGAGTATGCATGGTGTGACTGGAATCTGATCAGCGTATCAAGTGCAAGCCATAATAAGCTTGAGAACCGCCTGACAGGAGAACTGACAGCGTTAGGGAGACAGTTGATGCAGATGACAAAGCCGGGGGTAGACTGGAGGAGAAAACAAAAAAAGTAGAAGCGTAAAGGTGGATGGAGATGATCCCCCCTGCCTGAGGGAAAAATAAATCCGGACGGGTCTACTGGTGGGGGTAGGTGTTTCCATATCTGAGCATTTTTTGAAAAAGGGGGGATAGGGGTTTGGAAAGTGCAAAAAGCAGAAAGATAAAGATAACAAAGGCATATAACAAAACCATAGAAAATATGCAGGTACTTGGAACATACAAGCCTGAATTTGAAGCCCCGGTAAGAAGATATGCAGAGATGCGGATACAGTATGATATTTTAAATGAAAAGTGGTATGAAGAAGGATGTAAGATAACAGAAGAATATACGAATAAGTCTGGCGCGAAGAACAGAAGGAAGACAGCGCTCTATCTGTCGTTAGAAACGATGCGCAGGGAATTGATTGAGTTAGAAAATATATTCGGCCTGACACCGAAGGGGTTAAGGGCGATCAGAGCGAAGGGACTGGAACCGAAAAAGAAGAGCGCGCTGGATAAGGCATTGGAGAACATGAGTGGCTAGATATAAGAATTGGGATGATGTGTTCGGATATGTGGATGGGATATTAAGCGGGGAGATTGTGGCGAACAATTACAGGGTAAAAGCATGTGAACGTTTTAAGCGGGACCTGGAGAACAAAGATTATGATTTTAACCCCGCAGATGCGGAATTCTGCATCGGAATCATTGAAAATACAATATGTCACCAACAAGGTGAGAAAAAGGACGGAACTTCATTGCGCGGGACTCCGTTTTTTTTAATGCCCTTCCACAAATTCATTATATACAATCTGTTAGGGTTCAAGCTGAGCGGCACAAAGATTAATCGGTTCCATGAAGCGCTGATCTTCATACCAAGAAAAAATGTAAAGACCTCTTTTGCAGGCGCCCTGGCATATTCCCTGGGTTTGTTCTACCGGATGTCAGGATCAAAAATCTATGTTGTGGCAGCGGCGTTAAAACAGACTTTGGAAACATTCGACTTTGTAAAATATAATATCCGGAACATGGGGGAAGAGGATGAGGACGGCGGTCATTTCCACATCATAGATAATAATAACGAACATTCTATCAGTGCAGAGATCGGCGGTGGGTTTATCGAGTTGAATGCCCTGGCGGCAAATCCCGATGCGCAGGATTCATTTAACTGCAATATTGCTATTGCGGATGAAATGCACGCCTTTAAAAAGCCGAAACAATACAGTCTTTTTAAGGAGGCAATGAAAGCGTATACCAATAAATTGATGATAGGCATCTCTACGGCGGGCGATGATCCCAACAGTTTCCTGGCAAAGAGGGTCAAATACTGCAAGAAGGTACTGGATGGAGAGATCCGGGATGAACAATATTTTATATTTATCTGTGAAGCGGATCCGGTGAAGGGGGGAGAAGGGGAAGAATACATAGACTATACGGATCCGGTGACGCATGAGAAAGCGAACCCGGCATACGGAGAGTCGATAAGACCCGAAGACCTGATGAATGATTCACAGCAGGCGCAGAACGATCCACAGCAAAGAAAAGATTTCTTTGAAAAATCATTAAATGTATTTACGAGTTCAATTAAGACATATTTCGACATGGAGAAAGTAAGGAGTTCGGATGAAAAATATAACTGGACGATAGAAGAATTGGCAAAATTGCCTGTACAGTGGTATGGAGGTGCGGATCTGTCGAAAAGGAATGACCTGACAGGCACGGCGATCCATGGGCGGTACAAAGATGTTGATATTGCGATTACGCACGGCTATATCCCGATAGCAGTTGCATATAAGAAAGCAGATGAAGACAACATACCCTTCTTCTGGTGGGAAGAGATGGGATGGCTTACGATGTGTAATTCAGAGGTAATCGATTATGAAGAGCCGGTAAAGTGGTTTGCTTCCATGAGAAAGCTAGGCTTCCGGATTAAGTGGGTCGGGTATGACAGGCGGTATTCCAGGGAATTTGTGCTGAAAATGAAGAAGGCAGGATTCAAAGTGCGTGACCAGTCACAACGATATGTTGAGAAAACTGAAGCGTTCAGGGAGATTGAGAACAAGATCACAGAACAAAAATATTACTATTGTCACAGCAAGGCGGCGGAGTATTGTATTGAAAATGTGAAAGCGATAGAAGATTCGGACGATTTTATAAGGTTTGAAAAAGTTGAGCCTACAATGCGTATAGATCTGTTTGATGCAGATGTGATTGCGGCAAAGCAGATGATGAAAGATATGGAAAAATCGCAAAAAGCAAGCCAATGGTTTGGGGAGGGATCATGAGTAAGAAGAAAAAGAAAGTAAGAGCAGAACCTAAGAAGAGGACAAGCGGGGCGTTCCTGTGCGATATGGGGAATTATGAGATGTTATGCGGGAGTGGGTATACGAGATTATCGGAAAATCCGGAGATCATGTCGGCAGTCAATAAGATAGCTGATCTGATCTCGAACATGACGATCCAACTTTTTGAGAATACAGATCATGGAGATGTAAGGATAAAGAACGCACTGTCGAGGAAGGTTGATATTGAACCGAACCGGTATATGACGCGGAAGACATTCATGTCCGTGCTTGTAAGGACTCTGTTACTGGAGGGGAAAGGGAATGTGGTTATCGTACCTGTCACAAAGGGCGGTCTGATAGATGATCTGGTAATTATGCCACCTGGGACGGTTTCTTTCATCCAGGAGGGATACGGATATCAAGCAATGGTAAATGGCATCGTGTATGGCCCGGAGGATATTGTACATATTGCGCTGAATCCGGATCCCTATTATCCGTGGAAGGGAACTGGTTATCAGGTAGCATTAAAGGATGTTGCGAAGACGTTGAAACAAGCGATGAAGACGAAGGATGGATTTATGGAATCCAAGTGGCATCCATCTGTTATTGTAAAAGTTGATGGATTAACGGATGAATTCTCCAGTAAAGAAGGAAGAAGAAAACTTTTGGAAGATTATCTTGAGACGTCAGGTGCGGGAGAACCGTGGATGATACCTGCAGAACAGTTTGCCATTGATCAGATTCGCCCGTTATCCCTGACAGACATTGCGCTTCCGGAATCCGTAAAGTTGGATAAAAGGACGGTATCTGCTATATTGGACGTTCCTTCTTTCGTAGTGGGGGAAGGAACATATAATGAGACGGAGTGGAATAACTTCATAAACACTAGGGTTAGGGGAATCTGTACTGCAATTGAGCAGGCTTTCACCAGGCAATTGCTGTTAAGCCCTAACATGTACTTTAAATTTTCCGTAAGGTCTGTGTATGCATACGATATAGAGAAATTAAGCAGGGTTGGGGATGATAATTATACACGTGGGATCATGACAGGGAATGAGGTACGGGATTGGCTTGGAATGTCACCAAGAGAAGGACTGGATGAACTGATTATACTTGAGAATTATATCCCGCAGGGAATGATTGGCAACCAGAAAAAGCTGAATTAAGGAGATGAGGGAGGTGAGTGAGAAGATGGGAAGAGATAAAAGACAGGTACGGGGGACACCGTCAAAATTCGAAACACGGGATGAAGCAGAAAAAAGCTATATAAGCGGATACTTCGCCGTATTTAATTCAGAATATGAATTATGGCAGGGAGCGGTAGAAAATATAGCGGATACCGCGTTCGAAGGCGCCTTATCGGATGATATCCGCTGTCTTATTAATCACGAGACCAGGCTTGTCCTTGGAAGGACCAAAGCGGGAACCTTGTCCTTGAAGACAGACAGCCGGGGACTGTGGGGAGAAGTAGAGATTAACCGTAATGATCAGGATGCGTTGAATCTATATGAAAGGGTGAAACGCGGGGATGTGGACCAGTGCAGCTTCGGATTTGACATACTGGACGAAGAATTTGAAGATCTTGGAGACTGTGTACGTTGGACAATAAAGAAGGTAAAGCTCTATGAAGTCTCTGTGGTCACTTTCCCGGCTTATGAGGACACAGGTGTTACGGCACGCAAGGATGACCTGGAAGAGATAAAGAAGCGGAAGCATGAAGAATGGAAAAGCAGGATGCTTAGAAAAGTGAAGGGAGAATAAGAAGGATGGCGTTAAAAGCATTATTGTTGAGGAACAAACTGGAAGTAAGCAGGAAGAGAATGAAAGAACTAAGGGGAAAGGATGCCGAGTTCCAGACACGTGAGTCGGAGATTGAAGCTGCAATATCTGAGATGACGGAGGAGACGCCCGATGAAGACCGGGAAGCGGTTGAAGAGCAGGCGGAAGAATTCGAAGAGGAAAAAGAAGCGCATGAAGAAGAGAAGAATAATCTGGAATCAGAGATTGAAAAGTTGGAGAAAGAAATCGAAGATGAAGAGAAAAGAAGCCGGAAAGCTGCGAAGAATGAAGAGAGGAAGGGCAAAGAAGTAAAGATGGAAAACAGGGCTAGATTTTTTGGAATGAATATGCAGGAACGGGATGCTTTTTTTGAAAGGGAAGATGTGAAGAACTTTTTAAGCGAAGTCAGGACATGCATCAAGGAGAAGCGTGCGCTTACGAATGCGGGATTGACTATCCCGGAGGTTATGTTGGAGCTGCTTAAGCAGAAAGCGGAAGAAACATCGAAACTGATCGGTAAGGTATCGAAGCGCCCTGTTGCCGGGACAGCAAGACAGCGGATCATGGGATCCATCCCGGAAGCAATCTGGACGGAGATGTGTGCAAAACTGAATGAGATGGATCTTTCTTTCAACGATGCGGAGGTTGATGGATATAAGGTTGGCGGTTTTTTCGGTATTTGCAATGCAATCCTGGAAGACAATGATGTAAATCTTGCTTCCGAGATTATCAATGCGTTAGGGAAATCAATCGGTAAAGCATTAGATAAAGCAATAGTATATGGGAAAGGCACGAAGATGCCGTTAGGATTTGTAACAAGACTGGCACAGACAATAAAGCCAGATAATTACCTGCAGACGGCAAGGGAATGGAAAGATCTGAGTACAACGAATATTCTTACAGGATCAGGAGCGACGGGAATGAATCTATTCAAGGAAATCGTGACGAATACAGGGGTAATCGAAAACGATTATTCGGAGAGCGGTTTGGTGTGGCTTATGAATAAGAAGACGCATATGAAGTTGATGGTCCAGTCTATGGATAAGAACATGAATGCGGCGATCGTTGCAGGAATCGGAACTCAGATGCCGATTGTGGGAGGGGAAATCATTGAATTGAATTTCATTCCTGATGATAATATTGCATTCGGATATCTTGACATGTATCTGCTTGCGGAACGTGCCGGCACAACGTTAGGACAGTCGGAACATGTGAGATTCCTGGAAGATCAGACTGTATTCAAGGGAACGGCGCGTTATGACGGTATGCCTGTGATTGCGGAGGCGTTTGGGCTTATGAGTATTACAGCGACGGCGCCGGAGACTACGGTGGATTTCCCTGAAGACAAGGCGAATGCGTAAAAGAATAGGGTGTGAATCCGGATGGATGATAAATTAAAGCTTACGATACTTAAAAAGGATCTGCAGATGGTTACGAATGCCAATGATGAGTATCTGAAGATATTGTTGGACCTGGCGAAGTCAAGGATGGCCCGGGAAGGAATTAAGATACCGGAGAATGGTGAAGATATTGAAACAGGGATGGCAGCAGTCCATTATGCTGCCTATCTTTACCGGAAGCGTGCCGGGACTGAGACGGGAATGCCGAGATACTTAAGATATGAATTAAATAATCTGTTATTCAGCCAGAAGGCAGGTGAAGCGGTGGTGAAAGATGACTCTTGATGATGGAATCTTAAAGGTATATAGCGTGGAGAATGTGGCGGAGCCGGGAATGAAGCCGGTGTATGGGCTGAAATTCAAGAGCGAACATTTCTTTGCGTTTGAGACGGTTGGCATACAGCGGTATTATACGGCTATGCAGGCGAATAGTAAGGTCACCGATCTGGTGCGTATATGGGAAGACAGAGAGGTGACGGGGAAAGATATCTGTATATTGGAGGATAAGAGACAGTATGAGTGTAGTTTTGTCCAACATATGAAGGATGAAGAGGGATTGAGAATCACCAAGATTACATTGGAAAGGCTAGAGAAAGAGTATGTTGTTCCAGAAGATATGTAAGGTTCGCGACGCGCTTCTGGCGGTTACGGATAATGTAGGGCACTACGAAGCGTTGAACGCGGAGGACAGATATATTGTGTGGGCGGAGGATAGGGAAGCGGAATCTGTCCATGCGGATAACAGGAAGGCGATCCAGGCGATCCAGGGAACTGTTGATTATTTCACAAAAACAGATGGTGACGAAAGGGTGGATGAAATCCAGAAGGCGCTGAGAGATGCGGAAGGCGTCGCGTATCAGTTGAATTCTGTGCAGCATGAAGAAGAAACGGGTTTTATACATTATGAGTGGCTGTGGGAGGTTTCGTGATGGCGAAGATTACGGTGAGAGGGTTGGAAGAGTATGCCAACCGTCTGGGAGCGTTGCGGAAAGACAGTGAGAAGATTATGAAGGAAGCAGTGTATGCAGGGGCGTCCGAAGTAGCGGATTCTATCAAGAGCGGGCTTAGGAGTATTCCGACCAGTAATGAGAGGGGGACTCCGGATCATCCGGTGGAGGGTGTGACGAACAGGCAGAAAGCGGATTTGATTGATGCATTTGGACTGGCGCCTATTGAGGACAGGGACGGCTATATACAGACGAAGGCAGGATTCGACGGATATGGAAGGACTCCGAGTAAAAAATACCCAAAGGGACTGCCGAATGCGCTTCTGATGCGTTCTGTGGAGAGCGGGACGTCTTTCAGGAAGAAGACGCCAGTAATCAGAAAAGCGGTGAATAAGAGCAGAAAGAGAAGCGTACAGGCAATGGGAGAGGTAATCGACCAGGCATGTAAGGAGATTATGAGATAACAGGAGGAAGAGAGAAATATGGCGATTAAAGGATTATCTAAACCAATATGTTCTACCTATCAGGCAAATGGAAATGTTGTTACGTATTCGGAGCCTTATGCGGCGGACTATGCGGTGGAGTATTCATTCGAAGCGGAAATAGCGAGTGATAATGATCTTTATGCGGATAATAATATAAAGGAATCGGCGGCAGGGAAGTTTGCAAGCGGAAGCCTGACATTAAAAACAGCGGATTTAACGCCGTCTTTGTCGAAAAAGATTATTGGATTAAGGACGGTGACAAGGACAGTGGCAGGAAAAGAAGTTACGGAGGTTGTATATGACGATAACCTGAGACAGCCAGATCTTGGATTCGGAATTATCGAAGAGCATGAGATTGACGGTATTACAAAGTACCTTCCGATCATATTTCCGAAGATTAAGTTTAACGTACCGGGAAATGCGGCAACCACGAGAGGGAATGAGATTGAGTGGCAGACCAGGGAGGTTACGGCGAAGGTGATGCGCTCCGACCAGGCGGATGAAAATTATAATCATCCATGGCAGATCAGCCCGGAAGAACTCTACGATACGGAGGCTGAGGCGGAGGAATATATCAAGGCGGTACTTTCTCTGAAAGAAGAGGATACGGGAGGGACAGTTCCGGAAGAGAATAAAACAGAAGGGATAGGGTAAGGTATGAACAGAATAGTGAGCGTGGAAATCGTAGGAAAGTATTATCCAATGTCTTTCTCTTTAATGGCAGCGAAAAAAGTTGCGCAAAAGCATGGTAATATTGAGAAGATGTTAGAAGGTATAAACGGAAGTGGCGGAACGACGGACAAGACTATAGATGAGGTTGTGGGTCTATTAGAATTGCTGATTTCTCAAGGCTGCGCTTATAAGAACTATTTTGAGAAGGATGTTCCGGTAAATGACACGGATCCTGTAATAGACGGGAAATGGACGCCTTTGCCAAGGGAAGCGCTTGAAATTGCTGTGGGAATCGGTGATTTGGATTATCTGTCGGATAAGATTGCAGAATGTGTTAATGGAAGCCAGAAGAAAGAAATTGAAGCAAAAGAGATCGTAACGAAGGGAAAAGAAGAAGCCGGGCAGGCGTAAATACGCTTGCCTGGCTTTCTTTATGGGGGCAGAAGCTTGGCTTAAGGCCCTTGGAATATGCCTGTATGCCGCAAGGTGAGTTGTCTGATCTGATAGATCTGTATATGGCGAGCGAAGGGCTTGTTGATATCAGGAAGAATGTAAATAACGGAGGAAGCATACCGAGGGAATTGAGGTGATGGAATGGGATATGATATAGGACCGAGAATAGGGGTACAGGGGGAGCCAGAATTTAATAATCAGCTTAAGTCAATTAATAATAAATTGAAAGAGTATGGTTCGGAAATGAAGGCTCTGACCAATAAATTCTCAGAGAATGCCAGTAGTCAGGAAGCGCTGATCGCCAAAACAAAGACGTTACAGAAGCAGTATGATACACAGAAACAGAAATCTGAGCTCCTGGAAAAGCAGTACAGGAAAGAAGTTGAGAAACTTAATGATCTTGCAGAGGCATATCAGAAGGCGAAAAATGAGAATGGCGAGGCGTCTGCGGAAGCGGCAAGAGCGGAGACGGCGTATAACCGGCAGGCAGAGAGCGTGTCGAGGCTCAGGGTGGCAATGAATGAAACCGAAGGTTATATGAACCGGCTTGAGAATTCTATCCATGCGAACCAGAACGCTCTTGATGAGATGGAGGCAGGGACGCGGGATACCGAGACGGGGCTTCGTAATCTTGGGGATGCGGCAGATGAGGCAGGCAACCGGTTGGATGATATTGCGCAGAATGTCGGGAATGGCGCGCTTATGCAAGCGGCGGAGAGTTTAAGCGGTATAGGCGATAAGATTGTTGATATGGGCGGGAAAGCCGTACAATCATTCCAGAGCGTGGAAGATGCCGTAGTCAAAGTAAATGCCAGGTTCGGGGAAACCGGGGAAGCGGCGAAGGCGAATGAAAAGCTGATTAAAAGCGTCTATGAGAGTGGACTTGGAGATTCCCTGGATTCTGTGGCAAATGCGGTAATTCTGGTCAAAGATAACCTGACAGGGTTGAATGAAACGGACATGAATAATATCGTATCACAAGGACTGATCCTGGAAGATACATATGGGATTGATATGGCGGAAAGTGTAAGAGGTATCAATTCCCTGATGCAGCGTTTTGGAATGGATGCGACAGCAGCAATGGATCTCCTGATTGCCGGAACACAAAATGGGTTAGATAAGACGAATGAATTGGGTGATAATCTGGCGGAGTATTCCGGAAAATTTTCTGAGGCGGGATATTCGGCGACGGAATATTTCCAAGTGCTGCAGAATGGACTGGATGCAGGAGCGTATAACCTGGATAAAGTGAACGATGCAATCAATGAAGTGACAACGCGTTTGGGAGACGGAACAATAGGTGAGGCTCTTGGTTCTTTCAGCGGGAAGACGCAGGAAGTCTTTGCGGCGTGGCAGAATGGAGGGGCAACACAGAAGGAAGTTATTGATTCGATTGTTGCGGATATTGCTAATTGTACGAACCAACAGGAAGCAATGAATCTGGCAAGCACGGCGTTTGGAACAATAGCGGAGGATGGAGGGATCAAGGTAGTATCGGCATTGACATCGGTTGGAGATAGTTATACAGATGTTAGTGGAAAGGCAGCAGAATTCGGGGAGAATACAACCACATCATCACAGAATATGCAGGCGGCTCTTCGTAAGATACAAGATGCTTTCGTGCCATTGGGGGAATCTATAGCAAGCGTTCTCGAATCGGCGGCACCGGCGGCGGAAACAGTTGCAGGGGTAGTCGGAAAATTTTCGGAGTTGCCGGCGCCGCTACAGATGGTCATTCTTGCCATTGCAGGGATATTGGCGGGGATATCAAAGATTGCGCCAATACTGGCAGCGCTAAAATCTATAGGGATTGGTAGTGCGTTGGCAACGGTCGGAACGGCGATCACAGGGACTATTATACCGGCGATTGCCAGTGCGTTGGCGGCAGCAGCGCCGGTAATTGCAGTCATAGCGGGTATTGCCGCCGCAATTGTTGGTATCATAGCTATCATCAAGAATTGGGGCGATATTGTGGATTGGCTCAGCGGGCACGTTGGTAGCGCAATAGAAGGAATAAAAGGATTTTTCGGCGGATTAGGAGAAAAGGTCGGTGAAGTGAAAGAAAAGGTGACTGGAAAAGTGACGGAAATGAAGGAGAATGTGAGTGAAAAATTCCAGGACATGAAGCAGTCGGCTTCTGACCGATTACAAGAGTTACAAAATTCAGCTGCAGAAAAATTCGAAGGAGCACGTAATATTATTGCGCAAAAGACTGAGGCGATCAGGAGTGTGACACGGGAAAAGTTGGAAAATGTGAAGAATGCATATGATGAAGCGGGCGGAGGTATAAAAGGGATTGCAAGCGGATGTATGCAAGCAGTAAGTGAAGTATTTACGGCAAAATTAGATTACATTAATGCACTGACGGGCGGTAAGTTGGATGCAGTACGTGATGCGTTTAAAAATAAAATTGAGAGTGCAAAAGATGCCGTAGGATCAGGTATAGAGAAAATCAGTGGTTTTTTTCGTAATTTAAAGCTTAAGCTTCCGGAGATACAGATACCAAAGATTAAGCTTCCTCGTTTTTCTATCAGTGGAAGTTTTTCGATCACGCCGCCCAGGGTTCCTAAAATTTCGGTTAAATGGAATAAAAAGGGTGGTATTCTATCGGGCGCCCAGATCTTCGGAAGCCTTGGAGGGAAACTTCTTGGAGGTGGGGAAGCAGGGCGAGAAGCTGTGCTTCCGTTGGATTCGTTCTACCGGAATCTTGAGGATATCATGGATAGGATCTTAAGTGCGGATGCGCCTGATTATAGCGGGGTAACAGAATTGAAATTAGCGCCGAATGTCAATGTATATGTCGGAAATAGGGAATTTGATGCTTATATCGTGGAGACGGCGGGGAGTGGGATTTCAATGAAACAATATGGAAACAGGAAGGCGAGAGGGGAATAGGGATGTGGGTGTATGACATGGAATATGCGGGTTTCAGTGCGTCGGAACATAATATCTACATTGTGAAGCGGCCTTCTATCCCGTCCCCGGAGAGGAATTATTTGGAGATTGAGATTCCGGGAAGGGACGGGAAACTCTATGTTGATGAGGGCACGGTGAAAGATATTGAAATATCTGTTGAGATGAATTTCATGGGACGGCATGATGAGTGGTTTGGGTATTGGAGGAAGGCGAAGGGTTGGCTGATGCAAAAGGGTCAACATAGATTAATATTTGGAGATGATGCGGATTATTTTTATTTGGCTAAAAAGGTTGTTATACCGGAAGCGGAAAGAGTGTGCTATGAGATTGGAAAGTTCACGGTTGTTTTTACGTGTTATGGGTATCAGTATTTGAAAGAAGGAGGGTTAAGTTATTCTTGCGAAGAGGTCAGTTATAATGCATACGAAATAGCGCATCCGGTTTATGTGATAAAGGGCGAAGGCGTATGTACACTTACTGTTAATGGAAAAGATCTGGTAATGAATGTGGGTCAGAATATTACGGTGGATACGGAGCTGCAGATTGCATACCGTACGGATGGAAAGCTTATGAATACGTCTGTAAAGGGAAAGTATGAAGATCTGTACTTGCAGCCTGGAGAAAATGTAATAGGGGTTACGGAAGGTTTTGAGGTGGAAGTGATTCCGAGATGGAGGTGCTTATAGGTGATACAGGCTTATCTGGCAAAAAATCCGGATTTTAATATGAATGGGGATTCGGTACTTATCCCAACGTCCTGTAAGTTGTCGGTAAAGTTAAATGGTGCGTGGCAGTTGGAACTTTCGCATCCGCTTGACAGGGAAGAACGATGGAGGTATCTGGAAGAGGGCGGGGTAATTGCGGCGCCGACATTTCAAAGCGGGAAGCAATTATTCCGTATTAATAAGATATGCAAAATGAATACGGGAATTACGGCGATTGCTTATCCTATTTTTTTTGATTCGGCGGATGATTGTTTACTCATGGATGTAAGACCGACGATGAAGACCGGGCAGGAAGCGTTGGATATTATGACTGCGGGAAGCAGGTATAGTGGGGAATCGGATATCGTATCGGGTTCTACAGCGTATTTTGTCAGGCGGAACCTGATGTCTGCGATCAATGGGGAAGAGGATCCGTCTTTCATCAGCCGTTGGGGAGGCGAGATGCTCTATGATAATTATAAAGTAATTATTAATGAGCGCGTAGGCGGTGACTATGGGGTTGAGGTGCGGTATGGGAAGAACCTGACGGGCATGGAATATCAGGTTGACCTGTCTGAGGTTATTACGCGGATTGTGCCGGTATCTTATAATGGGTATACATTGGAAGGGGATTCACCGTGGGTGGATTCGCCGAATATCGGGAAGTATGCGAAGGTATATACAAAAGAAGTAAAATTTGATGATGTAAAGCTGCTAGAGGATGCCAGTGGAGATGAAGAGGCTTTTTCTACACTGGAAGAGCTTCGGGAGGAACTGGTGCGCCGATGCAATGTTATGTATTCTAATGGTGCAGATCTTCCCAGGGTGACGGTAACTGTTGATATGGCAGACCTGTCAAAGTGTGAAGAGTACAGGGAATATGAGGATCTGGAGAAAGTGGGGCTTGGCGATACGGTCCGCTGCTACAACACAAAACTGGATATTATGACGGAAGCAAGGGTTGTAGAGCTTGAATGGGATTGTGTGCGGGATATTCCGGGGACGGTTGTGCTTGGGGAATTCAAGTATGATTATTTTACGGAGTTATCAACGGCCCTGACGGCGGTGAAGAAGATCATGGGACCACATAATACGGTTGTGGCGGAGAGGGTGCAGGGGGTATTGAATGCGATCAATACGCAGTTGAGATACCAGAAGAATGTTGCACAGCGCCAGGATGTAAGGGCGATCCTGTTCGAGGACCTGGATCGTTCTTCGCCGAATTATGGGGCGATGTCAATTGGGACGCAGGGATTCCAGATTGCGGACAGGCGGACGGCAGACGGCCGGGATTGGGATTGGACGACGGCATTTACGGCGAAGGGTGGATATGTTGATACGTTGATTGGAGGAATTCTGGTTGATAAGACAGGGCGGTCGTTTTGGAATCTTGATACAGGGGAGATGCAGTTATCGGGAGTATTCAGGCAGTTTGCCACGAATGGTTATAAGTCGGTTGAAATTTTAAATAATATGATACGGTTCTATGCATGGGAATCGAATGGAGATTATGTTGGAAGCGTAGGGGCTGTAAGAAGAAAAATAGATGGACGCCGTGGTGTTGAAATGTGGTGTGACAAAGGAGATGTACTATGGTTAGGGGTTAGGACTGGTGAAGAAGATGATTATGGGGTAACGCAGGTATTTGAATATGATAGTAACAATATGGAGGCAACACCGTGGCTGAGAAATACTGTTAGCGGAAATTTCCTTGCCGGAGGGGTGAGTATTGAAGTGGAAAACGGGCTTATTAAGGATATCCCACCGCATACGCTCCTTGAAGGGACAATGACTTTTATGAGTGGATTAGGTTGGAGTAATGGAGCCATAGACTGGATACAGTGGTCAGATGTCACAGTAAAGAAAGGATGTATTGCAGACTGTAAAGACCGCAGGCAGAATTTTTAACGAGGAGGAAGGGATAATGAAAGTTTATGAGGCAGCGGCATTCAATTGTCCTACAACTTATGTAAGCGGATATGGGGAAAAAGCCAGAGAACCGGGAGAAAAGAGAATGGGTAAAGCTGAAAAAGAAAATGTTGAGATGGAAGAGGGTGTGGAGGATGAAGAGCATAGAGCGGGAGATATTAGTAAAGCGAAAGTCGATAGATAATCCCATATCTTATACCAGGGCAACGAATGCGATACCGCTTGTATTCCGTTTCTGTGATTTTACAATCCCGGAGGATGCAGAAGCTCGTGTATATGTCCAGAAGCCGTCAGGAAAAGCGGTATATGCCCAGGCGGAGGTTGTGGGGAATTGTGTTACAGTGGATGTTACATCGCAGATGTTTGTGGAGTTGGGGCGTAGTTATCTGCAGATCCAGGTGGTAAGCGGGGAGAAGGTCTTGGTGACGTTCATGCAGACTGTGGATGTCCTGCCTAATTATACGGAAGGGGATGCTGAGCAGAGTAAGAATGAGGACGGCTTCTTCGGGGAATACATGGGAAAGCTAAGCGAAGCAACGGAAGAAGCTGCCCAGGCATCGCAGAGAGCGAATGATGCAGTGGATCTGATTAATGGGAAGTTGGAGAACGGGGAATTTATAGGACCGGTTGGCCCGGCAGGCCCCGCAGCTACGATAAGAGTTAATGCGGTGACTACGGGAGAACCGGGAACCCCGGCAAAGGTAGAGAATGTGGGGGATGACAGTGAGGTCATCCTGGATTTTACGATCCCGCAAGGGAAGACTGGTGAAATTGATAATATTGATACGGTCACGGTGGATTTTGAAGAAGCGCAGAAGAGGGAGAATATAGAGAAGACGGATGCGCTTTCTGTGATATTTGGGAAAATCAGGAAGGTGATCACGGATATATCCGAGGGGGCGTTAGGGTCTCTGATCGGGAGAAATTTGGAGGCAGGTAAGGCGCTGGTCTCAGATGCAGACGGTAAGATTGCGTCAAGTAGTGTATCGGATATTGAGTTGGGATATTTATCTGGAGTAACAAAAAGTCTCCAGGAACAAATAAATGAAATAAAGAATAGTAGCTCGGTTAGCTCGTTTGATGCGATCTATCCGGTCGGATCGATCTATATGTCTGTTAAAAATACGAACCCATCAACATTTTTTGAAGGTACAACCTGGGTAGCATGGGGAGCGGGGAAGGTCCCGGTCGGTGTGAATACGAGCGAGACGGAATTTGATGCTGTTGAGAAAACCGGGGGAGCAAAAAGTGTGAACCTGAACCATTCCCATACGGTGAATGGTCACACGCATACAGTAAATAACCACAGGCATCTGGTGAATGCGCATTCCCATACGGTAGACAGTCATAAACATATTGCTCCGACGGGATATGATAATAATAACTATTATACGCATGATATATGGGGAGATATAGTCAAAAGTGCACCTCTAACGGGTTGGGCGTGGTCGCCGTCATCTAATACTGCCACAAACCAAACAAGGCTTGGCTATACAAGTGAAGCGTCACCAGGTACATCAGAATCATCGCCGTATACGAATTATCAGTCACCGGGTACATCAGAATCTGCACCGGGTACGGATGCCAGACTTAGCAGTGCGGTTAATAACCTGCAGCCATATATTACGTGTTATATGTGGAAAAGAACGAAGTAAATTTGGTGAAGGAGACTTGAGTAGGAGAGGAGGTGATCCCAATGGGACGTTTCCTGACGGAAACATATGCTATGGTTCTGCCGGTGGTCTTAGGTTACATAGTATGGTTACTGAAACGGCAGAAGAGGGACCGTGATGCGAACGGGAAAGGAACCATGCTGCTCCTTAGGGTGCAGCTGATCGAGTACCATGACAGGTATGTGGCGTTAGGGCATATCCCGTCCTATGCCTTGGAAAATTGTATCGAAATGTATGAGGCATACCATGAGCTTGGCGGGAACGGCATGGTGACCGAGATGTATAAGGAGATATTAGAACTGGAAATTAGGAAGTAATGAAAGGAAGGTAAAGAAGATGGATCTTACGTATTTATTTGATTATGTGAACTTATTAACCTTGGGGATCTGCCTGTGCGTGGGCTATGCCCTTAAAACGGCGTTTGTGTGGTTCCCGAACAAGTATATCCCACTGGCGGCACTGACGATGGGAAGTATCATCAATATCCTGATCAACCTGGAGGCGGGCATCAATGCCGCGGTAGTGCTTGGCGGGATGGTTTCAGGGCTTGCCAGTACGGGATTGTATGAGATGATGCGGAACCTCCTGGATAAGGATGGGAGTTTACCGGCTAAAAAATAAAGAATGAGATTGCAATGTAAAATTTGGAGAGTCTGAGAATTAGAACAGGCTCTCCTTTGTTGTGCCGGCATAGATGCCGGAAGGAAGGAGACAAAATATATGAATATCATAGAAACGAACTTACAATTCAGCAGCTTATCGAAGCGATCCCGCACTAACCGCATCGTATTACACCATGCCGCCGCCAGTGAATGCGGAGCCGCGACGATCCATCTCTGGCATAAAGGAAATGGATGGGCGGGAATAGGCTATCATTTTGTGGTAAGGAAGAATGGAACCATTGAACGGGGAAGACCTGAGCATACGCAGGGGGCACATGCGAGCGGTTCGAATTTTGATTCTATAGGGATCTGCTTTGAAGGGAATTTTGATGCGGAAACCATGGGGGCGGCACAGAAGAATGCCGGGATTGAATTGATACAGTATCTCAAGAACAAGTACGGAATCAGTAAAGTATATGGACACCGTGACCTGATGGCTACCGGATGCCCGGGTAATAAGTTCCCGTTCAACGATCTTGTGGCGGGACGGATGAACAACCCTTATTCCGGATGGGTGAAGGATGAAAAAGGATGGTGGTACCGGAATGCGAACGGATCATATCCTAAGTCTTGTTGGTTGAAACTGGATGCCTGGTATTATTTTGATGAGCAGGGGTATGCGCTGTCTGGGCAGTGGATCCGATACAAGAATAAGTGGTATTATCTCAAGTCTGACTGCCGTATGGCTACAGGATGGCAGAAAGTAGACGGCAGATGGTATTATCTGAAACAGGACACCGGGGAAATGCTGACAGGATGGCAGGAAGTCGGAGGGAACTGGTATTATCTGAGTAAAAGCAGCGACGATCTTCCGGAAGGAGCCATGGCGACCGGGGAGATGAAAGACGGGAACCATACGTAC
>Ga0073906_1001915_pt1 | contig 29886 bp, 41 predicted proteins | sample Inofromicrocosms_FD_65485 | JGI IMG/M metagenome (GOLD analysis project Ga0073906, IMG submission 65485) | Mouse cecum microbial communities from Vienna, Austria - Inoculum for glucosamine and mucus D2O microcosms | ecosystem: Host-associated > Mammals > Digestive system > Large intestine >...
CTATATTGAAAATTAGTCGATAATATTCCCTTCTCTGAATAACGGACTATCGAAGAATTCCGATAATTCAATACCAAACCCCTGCGCTATGTTATACACAACGGACAACGCGGTCGACTTATTTTTGCAATGCCGAATCTCGCTTATCATCGAGTTGGTTGCACCACTCTCCATCGAAAGCTTATACTGCGTCATATTCTTTTGCTCTAACAGTTCATCGATACGCGCCGCAAGAGCTTCGGCTGATGTCATATTCAGCCCACCTTAATCAATAATAGGTTATTATCAGTATAAATCCTTTTCAATTTACTATAATCAACTATTGTCGATTAGAAAAAGACCGCACTTTGCGATCTTCTATTAGTCAATAATATTCTCTATATCGAACAGCGGACTGTCGAAAAATTCTTTAAGTGTCATTCCGAAACCTTGCGCTATTTGATAAATGATGTTTACCGCATTCGTTTGATTTCGTTGCCGACGGATATGATCTATGTTTTGAGCGGTAACACCACTATTCATCGCCAATCGATATTGCGTCATTCCCTTTTCGGAAAGCAACTCGTTTATTCGCGCCGCGAGGGCTTCGTTAAATGTCATAGTTCGCCCTCCTTAATCAATCATAGGTTATTAGTATAAATCTTTTTCAAACTTTTATACTCAACCATGGTTGATTAGTTGAGTATTTCGATTTTATTTGTTATAATATGAGCGTGTGATTCTGTAACAAAGAAAAAAAATCGTAATCAATATCATCATATGCATTGTATTATGCGTACCTATTGCTTACCTATTTTATATTCTTATTACCACCTATACTCCAACTTCGTATTATACTCAAATCGTTACAAAGACCGAGCCGTGTGTATATGTAACCGCATACTGAGAATGTTACCATAGCGAAGATTGTTCATACTTATCCAATTCTAAGATACCTATGGGAAAGCAACAAGCTATTAACAATGGTTATCGCGTATGTAGTCGATGCGCTGGATATTCAAACGAAATGATTGAAGTTACATATACCAAACGAGTTGCAATCGAAAAAGATTTTTCGTTTAAGACCCTTTAAGTGCAATCGCGCTATCGGTATTATGCACATCGTTACTTTATCTTTTTATTTATGCAATATTTAATTCGTCTCGTAAAAGGCGATTGCAATCAAAGAATAGCTCGCCATCCGTACATAATGGAGACGCCGCTTCGTCTCATAAACTACAATCCCCTCCTTCTCCAACCAATTGTAAAGTAAGCATTCGAGTCAATGACGCCGTACATCATAAAAAATTCGGTTTGGGCGTTATTAAAAAAGTAGACGGTCAAATTTTCACAGTTCAATTCGACCACAATGAAAAAGAGTTTACAGCGCCTAATATATTTGACTCCGGCGATATGATAAATTTCAATTCACTCAATAGAGATAAAAAAAATTTATAGGAGATAAAAATGTGCACAATAAAAAGAAAACTTGAAAAACTAATTCTAAAAGGCGACCCGGAAGGAAAACAACGCGTTTGGAACAGCCTTGCGAAAGAAATAATCGGGTGTCAATGTTGTCAACATTACAATAAAAAAGCAAATCGGTGCAAAAACGGTCATCAAGATATTTTGGAAGAAAGACATGGACTACAATGTGACTATATTTTACCATCTAAGGTGAGATAGCGAATATTCCTTTGTGAAAACCGTTTTTTCAATACTTATAAATACTGCTAATTATTAATCAGTTTCTATAAAAATAAAACAACCTTACTCGAATTATCCGAATAAGGTTGCTCGTGGTGCACCCAAAGAGACTCGAACTCCCAACCTTCTGGTCCGTAGCCAGACGCTCTATCCAATTGCGCTATGAGTGCATGATATTTAATTACTGTATAAATGCGCAAAGCGATTCGATACTTTTGTATTATATTCCATCGCATAGGATTTGTCAAGCGTTATACGCGCTAATTTCGATTTTATGCGATACTTTTCTTTTCGCGTGAAATGTTGACCGCGGCGCGCACGGTCATCACGATCGAAATGGCGAGCACTATCAAAATCGCAGCGCCGCCGACGGCGATAGTCATTATCTTATTAAACGCGACGTTGTTCCCGAACGTGGCGCACAATGCCGCAGTGAGCGAAACCACGGACATACACGCTGCGGCGACGTTGAGGTTGCGCAAAGCTTGCGTCACGGGGTCTGCGAATCTCCCCGCCTTTACCGCATTGACAGCCGACATGATGATCTTATAAAACGTATAAACCGCCGTGCCTATCGCCATAACGATACTCGATTTTGTGCCGCCGCCGAGCGCTAACTGCCCTATCGCAAAGCTCATTGCAATATCGGTCACGAGCAGGAATATACCGCTGCCGAGAAAAATCTTCCATTTATACAAGCTCGCGCCCGCCTCGTCGCCGCGGAACTTGACGGCGCACTTCAGGTTGGCAAGCAGCGTCGCGGCGCGGAAAACTATCATAGTAGCGTAATAGCCCGACAGCGCGACATACCAAACCGATCTGTAAATTATCGCGCCGACGCAATAAAAAACGGTTATGGCAACGCTCGTCAACAACGACAATATTGCAAACGCCTTTGTCTTTATGTCGAACGCTTTGCCGACGTGCTTGCGGTATCCTTCGCTCGGTTTGTTACCCATGTAGATAATTATAGCATATTTTGTCGGATTAAGCAATTGCAATTTTGCTGTATATTGTTAGTTTGTCAAGCGTTTTTTAATATTTTTTATTATTTTTTATTACATCGTATTATTATTGACCGCATTTGCAAAGGTCAAGCAAGATGTTTGCCCGCTTGATATGTATATTATAAGCAATTTACGGCGTAAAAGTCAAGTAAACGGCGTGACAAAGCACCGTACCCCGTACGGGGTACGGTTGACCCGCCGCCCGTGCCGCGTCCGCTTATGCGGCGCGTCCTTTTATAAACCTAACTTTGCCGTCAATATCGCCCGCCTTCAGCATTTCCAAAAGTTCGGTGCGTTTTTGTATCGGAGTTTGCCAACGTCTTTTGCCGTATCGGTCGCGCAACGACGAGTGCGGGCGGTTATTGTACCGATTGCACCAATCGCACATTTTGACTTTTAATTCGTCAAACGTTGTAAATGTCAATGTGCGGTAAAACCCTTCATTGTCGGAGCGGTGCGACCGTTCGACCTTTCCGTTATGTCGTGGCGTGTACGCCCTTATAAGTTGATGTTTGACACCGAGTTTGTTTAACAACTTGTCGACGATATGTACTTTGCCTTCGCCTGTGCCGCGCGGGTTTGTAAACTCGGTGCCGTTGTCGGTTTGTATGATTTGCGGCACATACCCGAAGTACACAATCGCACGCTTGATAAAGTCGACGGTCGAGTACCCGCTATGCTCTTTGTAGGGGTATAAAAACCGCTCCCGCGTCGCCTCGTCAATTATCGTATATTGATAACACCACTCGTCGGGGTATTCGCCTTTATTGCATTGACGCGGTACAAACTTTACATCAAGTTGCATTTTGACCCCAAACATCAACGGAGTGTCATACGGCTTTGCGATGTACTTTTCGTGTTGCTCGGTCGGGCGCAACCCGTTTTTTACAACAAACCGATAAAACCCAAAATATGTGCGCGAGTACCCGTACCGCGTCCGCAATTCACCCAACGCCTCCGCATAACTTATGTCGGGGCGTTCGGTCAATAATTCGACGATGTGTGCCCGCTCGTCGTCCGTGTGTGACATCGGGTGCGGCGTGTGTGGGCGGCTTGATTTGTTTTGCAAACTGTCAAGCGTGCCGTCATATTGCCGCCGCCACCGATACAATGATTGTATTGTGCATTTGAATTTGTACGCGACAAGGTCAATGTCTTGTTTGTCGTCAAGCCACGCCACAAGTGCTTTTTTCTTTTCGCGCGCGCTGTATTTTTTACCCTTCATATTTTGCCTCCGTATTTCCTGTTATAGAAAAAGCGGGCGACCCGAAAGGGCGACCCGCTTTTGTCCTTTACTGCTCTTTGAGTTTTGCCACCGCCCACCGTATGAAGTCGGCGCGGTTCATACCTCTTTGTTTAATGATTGCGTCAATTTCGGCGATTTCGGCGGGCTTAAACGATGTACCCCATTTTTGCAATTCGCCTTTGTGTGCGTCCCGATACTTTTTATCGGCGGCGCGCTGTGCCGCACTTCTTGCCATATCTTATACCCCCTTAAAACAAATTGCTTTCAGCAATATACTTTTTTAATGCGTCGAACGTCGGGCAATCTGCTTTCGGCACGTTATAAGACGCGGTCACGCGCCCCGCATTTGTTGATACCGTCCACGACGCCTTGTTTTCTTTTGCCGTGTAAATCTTGCCATTTTTTTCGATTTTCATATAATACCTCCGATTTTTAGATTGTCGCGGGTTGACAACCCACCGCCCGATGTGTTACAATAGGTCTTACGAAGGGGCGGTTGCGCCCGCCCCCTCTGCCTGTCGACGATTTATTTATCGTCTTTGGTGGTCGCCTTGCAAGGCTTTTGCTTTTTAAGCGTTACAACAACTTTTACACTCTCGACCGTGTCGTTGTTTTCAATCGCTTTTGCAATTTCTTGCAAGGCTTTTTTGATGTCGTCCATGTTCTCACCTCCTTTATCTTTTGTAATTATATTATATCACTACCCCGTGATATTGTCAACTATTTATCGCACATTTTTTAATAAATTTTAATATTTTTTATTACATTTTACTCGCCTTCGTGTGCCACGTTATTGACAATCGTCGGCGGTTTTTTGTATAATAAAACCACTATAAACAAGGGAGTGTAAGTATATGAAGTGGTTTTATAATTTGCGTCGCCTATATCGCAATATCATTGCGGGTGCATTGTGGGGCGTATTGCTGTTGGTTGCGGGTATCGCGGGCGGCATTTACGGCGACAATGTCGACAATATGCACCCCGCCGTCGCGGTCGTCGTTGTCGCCCTGCTCGTCGGCGCAATCGTTTTTACTGTTTTTGCGTCTATTGCGACAAAAAATGAACGACGAGCAAATAATCAAAAAACTACCCTCCCCCCCCGAAAAATCAAGTTATCAACAATTTACCGCGTGAACGCACGCCCGACGTTTCGATTGATACGCAAGGTATAAGCGCAAGTCTTGATAATGCCGAGATACACACAAAGGCGGTCGGAGTAACTTTTGACGATTGTCAAGATAACATCGGCGCAAGCGTTATCGGCGACAAACTCGTTATCAAGCACGCACCCGTTGACAAATACATCGAGTCAACCGACATTATAAACGCCCGCACAAATAAACGTATCGGGCGCATTAAAAAAGAGTTAGCGTTTGAATTGCTCGACCAATTCGGCAAGGGGTTTTCGCTTGACGGCGAGATAACCGACATCACGGGTGGCACACCCGACGCGCCGACATACGGTTGCAACATCATTATATATAAATTTTAATTACAGTATAAAGAAAACCGCCGCCCGTTCGGGTGGCGGTTTTATGTTGTTAAGTTTTTGTTTTAATGTCGTGCAAGAGTGCCTCGACCTGCGTTTTACACCAAGCGTCAACATCGCCGCCGCAATTCTTTTGTATGTACGATATGACCTTGTCGGACATCTGCGCCTTCGCTGTGTTGACCGCATTTGTGAGTGCCACTTGTTGTGCCTCTTTCGTCCAACGGTCGGTACGCTTGATGTTGTCAACAAAAGTTTGTTGCGTTGCCTTTGTCGCCGCCTCGATTGCGTCAAGTGCCGCCGTGAGTAATTCTTTTGCTTTTGCGTTTTTAACCTTTGACGATACAAGGGTTTTTAACTTCAGCAAAAGCCAAGATATAAGCCCGCTTGCGAGCGCACACACTGCACCGATTGCAACCTTGATAATAAGCGTCTGCCAATCCATTTTTACCACCTCCTTTTAAGATTGATTGTTGATATTGCGTTCCAAGCCGTCAATGCGGTGATGTGCCGATTTGACGCTTGACTCTAACGCCGCGATTTGTCGGGGCAATTCGGCAAGGTCAGCGTCGGCGACCGTCTGCTCAATACGCGATAGCCGCACGTTTTGCCCGTCGAGTTTGTCCGTTATAACGCGTGTGCTTTGCAAAAGTGTTTCATTTTGCAATTTGATTGTGTCAAGGCTTGCGTCGGCGCGGGCTGTCCTTGCGCCCTCGTCGCGCTGTTTCTGCTTGCGGGTCGCAATAAACGTAAAAAGCGTTGTAAGTCCGACAAGCCCCGACACGATAGACACCGCAAGCGCGATAATTTCCGTCGTCGTCATTATGTGTTGTACCTCCCGTAAAAAATTTTATCAAATAGTGCGTTAAGTCGCACAATGATACGATGTGCGTTGCAATGTTTCAAGTGTCCTTTGAACGATATAAACGATGTCTTGATGTCCGCAAACGCCATTTTGCCTGCGTCGAGTTTTCGTTTGAAAACCCGCAACTTTCGGCGCATTTTTACTATACCGCGCGGGCGTGGTTTGATTATCACCTTGCCCGTTTCGGTTAAGATAAACCGCCGCTGTAAAAATGTTATACCGCGTGATATTTTCACAATCTGCGTCTTTTTAGTATTCAATTTGATACCAAGTTTGCCGCAAATTTGCTTGATGTCCGACAAACACTTTTGCAAATACTCTTTGCTTTCGTGTAACAAATAGCCGTCGTCCATATACCGCGCGTAACCCTTGATACGCAACACTTCTTTGATGTAGTGGTCGAGCCTGTTCGGGTACCGCAAGGCGCACGCCTGCGATATTTGCGACCCCAACCCAAGCCCGATGTCGCCGAAGTCGTCGACAAGTTGTTTTACAAGCCCCGCAAGTCGGGTGTCGGTATATTCCTTGTCGATTATGCTTTTCAACGGCTCGTGGGCGATATTGTCAAAATACTTTGAAAAATCAAACACGAGTGCATACCCGTTTGTGCCATGTTTTCGATAATGTTTTTGCAAGTGACACACAAGACGATTGACGGCAAAATGTATGCCCTTGCCCGCCATGCACGCGCCGTTGTCGTAAATAAACGACCGCGACAATATCGGTATAAGCGAATAATCACACAAACACCGTTGCACGACGCGCTCGCTTATATGCACACTTTTGATGTTTCGTTCCTTGCCGCGCTCAATACGTGTAAACGTATAAAACCCGCGACTTTTGAATTTACCTTCCTTCAGTTGACGGAGCGTATCGTTTACGTTGATAATCGCGTTTACCTTGTATCGTTGCGTGCTTGCTTTCCACCCGACACCCAAACAACATTTTTTTTAACTGCGATATAAATTATCGAACGTAAACACCGCGTCGAAGTTGTCTGCCGCCGCTATGCGTTGCGCTTTCTTTTGTAAACGCTTTTGCTTTCGGCGTTGATACCGCGCCTCGTGTCGTTCCGTACTGTTCATAAATCAAAATTAAACCCCGTACAATCAAAATATAGTTGCGGGTTGCGATTGCAAGTGATACCAACCATTAAACCGATATACCGCAATAATCGGTAATGCAAGTAGCGTCCGATTGACCACATCGGGGTTTTAGTTTGTCCCTTGCGGGAAAGGTTGCACGCCCCTTTTGCAAAGACATTGATTTCACCCGCAATATGCGCGGGGTACTTTGTCGAGTCATACATAGTCGCAAAAGCCGAAGGACACGCCGCCCGAATTAGTCGCGTTGTTCGTGTTGACATTGCCATTGTTGTTGACGTACCGAAAATTAGTCGTGCTCGTCACGTTCGGCGAACGGAGCCACCAATTGTACGAGTCGCCGCACACACGGAATTTGCGGCGCACAACCTGTTTATTAAGACAAGTTGCCATATCGCTTTTTGTCGCTTTCTTTAAGCGACGCGAGCAACTTTGCCTCCGTTGTGATAAGTGTTGCCCACTGCTCCCAAACGGTGCTTTTTATGGGCTTGTTTGCGTCGGTCGATTTCACAAACTCGTGTGCGATGTCGATTTGTGACAACAAGCATTGCAAGTTGCAATTTGCTTTTGTTATGTATTCGCGACGCAACCGCGCGTCGTCTGCTGTCGTAACATAAATGCTGTTTGCCGCTTTTGTGTTGTTATAAACCGCCGACGCAAGCGCAACAATGTCTTTTGTGATTAAAAACATATATCGTTTAGGGAATTTTGCACACGTTTTAATCGTGTAAATTTCCAACTCGCGGGCGGTGTCCAAAAACTGCACCGCGCTTTCGCCCCGTTGTGATTTCAAAACCGACATTGTTGTTTATTCCTCCGAAGTGTCGCCGTTGTCGTCGATATTTTCGGCGGGCTGTTCGGGCATTTCGATTGTTGCCCATACATCAGCGTCGGCAACGACAAGGTTTGTAAAATCGGCGGTCGGGCTTGCACCTTCGCCAAGATAGTGCGACTCCGACGTTTCGGGGTTTACCATGTACCAACCGACGGGCGCGTTATTATGTTTGTACACATAGTGCCGTTCGGTCGTTTCGATGTGGAGTTCGTCGTTTTCCGTAAAAACGCGCCCATTGTCGGCGGTTGCAATTACGTTGTTGCCCGCAATATGCGCGGGCGCGATTGTAAAATACTTTGTCATATTGATACTCCTTGATATTTATTTGCGGGTTTACGCGCCCCATATAAGGGGCGCGATTGCCCGATGTTTGATTAAACGCAAAAGCCGAAGGACACGCCGCCCGAATGAGTCGCGTAGTTCGCGTAGACACTGCCATTGCCGTTGACGCACCGAAAATAAGTCGTGCTCGTCACGTTCGGCGAACGGAGCCACCAACCGTACGAGCCGCCGTCACCGTTTGAAAGTGCTTTAATTCCTTGCGGGTAATTACCGTCGCCGTATGCCACATAACCGCCGTTGCGCTTAAAATATGCGTACTGCTCACCTTCGTCTTTGTAGGTTGTATTTGTCGTGCCGTTTATTTCAACTTCCGAGAGCAAAAACAACTTGTCGTTTGTTGTTGTAATTGTTGTCGACTTATTGCCCGCCGATGTCCTTTTGTAAGCACTCTTTATAACGCTTTGTAAATCTGCGGGCAACTGTGACAAAAGCGTCGGCATAACGCTTGTGCGCATTTTGCTTGACTCCCACCCGCCAACGTTTGTGCTGCTTGCGTTCATTTGATAACGTGTCGCAAGACAGTTTTTCATACCAAACGTAATTGTATAATAGTTGTCCTCGTCGTTTTCCGAGTCGTAATAACCGTCGTGACAAAAGCCAAGTATTACAAGCGTTACTTTTTCGCCTGTTGAAAGCGTAATTGTTTTTTCGTCGCCAACATTCAAGACGCACGCCGCACGGCGCGACGACGCAAGCGCGGCAATTTCTGCCCATGACAATGAGTCAAGGTCGTATTTTTTCTTTCTAAACGACGGCAAAGACAACCACGCCGTTTTGCCGTCGCCGATTTTTACGACATCGTTTGTTGTGTCATACCCAAACTCACCCGCCGCAAGTACGGGGTTTTTGCTTGCCCATTGCGACGCGGTACCCTGCCGTTGTTTCATTTTCCAATTTACGGTTTTTGTTGCCATGATACCCTCCTTATACCCCACCACCGTTGATTGTGACGGTATCGTTGTTACGTACAAGGTCAGAGCCGTCCGAAAGGTCGGTCGACGCGTGCGGTACACTGCTTGCGTCTGCCTTGCCGTCGAGAGCCGCTTTTACACCGCCCGACGTGACGGGGTTTGTACTTCCTGCTGTCGGGGTTGTATCAACCGTCAACGGGTTTTGTTTTGCGTTCCACGTTGCCTTTTCCGCGTCCGTAACGGTGCGGTGCGTTGCGTCCTGCACCGCGTCCGCAAGGTTGCCCGACTTGCCGATTGCGGCAATATCGGCGGTCTTTACGTACAACGCAAGGTCGCTTATTTTTGCATAGTTCGCAAGGGTTGCCGAAAGTATCGTGTTGACATCGTCGGCGGTCAAAAAGTTTGCGATTGCGCCCGTGACATAGTCCTTCGTCGCGTAATTCGACAAGTCAATCGTTTGTGTGCCGAGTGCCTCCCAAGTGTTGTTGACATAGATGTACTCGGTAAACAAGTTGCCCGTTTCGGTTGTTGATGTTTTCAATAAATACACGGTTGTTTCGCTTATGTCGCTTGTCGGCAAAGAATTTACAACCGCGATTGCAAACTTCGGTATTGCCGATATTGCCGCGTTAAGGTCGGCAAGTTTATTGTCGATTGCCGCCGCCGTGTAATAGTTTACAAGGTCGGTCACGGCACGAGTAATAAACTGCGACACGTCGGGTATTTCGTCTTTGCCCGCCTTGCTTGCAAGCGCGGCGGCGATACCGCCCGATTTTACGGGGTTTGCGCTGTCTGCCGTCGGCACTTCGTCAAAGGTCAACGCGTCTTGTTTTGCGTTCCATGTTGCCTTTTCCGCGTCCGTAACGGTGCGGTGTGTTGCGTCGTCGATAAGGTCGGCGAGTTCACGCGCACCCGATATGTAAGGCAAGTCAAGCCAAGCCGTCACGCCGTCACCGATTTTAATTTCAAAAGTGCCGTCGGGCTTGTACTCTGCGCAAAGTTCGCGCATTTCGGGTACGGGGTTTGCGTTTTCCCATTCGGCGGTTGTACCGCCGCGTATAATGAGTTTCGCATAAAGTGTTTTGTTGTCGTTCATTATGGATTACCTCCGTTTATTATTTCAATGTTAAGTCCCGTTGTTTCGTTTTCGAGTTTCTCAACGCGTGCCGTTAAATCTTGTATAACGGCGGGGTGCTGTTGTGCGATTGCAACATCGGCGGGTATAGTTCGCGAAAGCGTGATTGTGATTGCCTCCGTTTGCCATACCGTGATGTCGGTATTAGTGCCGCCCTCGAATTGTATTTGTAAATCAAAAGCGGCGTACATCGTCGTTTTGCGACGCAAGCGGTATATCAACCGCACTTCGTCGTTTGTGACGATTTTTTCAACGCGTGTGTCTTTATCGTAATACGCCGCTTTTACGTTTTGTAATTTGATATACGGCGTGTATTCCGCAAGGTCAAGCCCCGACACGGTTTTGCGCTTGATTACAAATTCGAGTTTGTCTGCAAGATTGTTTCCTTGTATGCCGACGGCATAATATTTGATAGGGCTTGCCGTATCATAAAAATTGATAATCATTAAACGCCGCCTCCTTCGATAATGATTTCGTCGGTCGTTTCGACCGTGTTTGTAACATCGTATATTGCAAGCACCTCGCCGTTGCGCTTAACGGTGGAGCCTTGCCCTGCAACGATTGCCTTTTCAAGTTCGGCAATTTCTGCGGTCATTTCGGCGTGCTGTTCGGCAACTGTTGCCGTTGCGCTGTCGGCTTTACTGTTTGCCGCCGCCGCTGTCCCGTTCGCCGCATTTGCGGTTGCAACTGCGTTGTCGGCTTTATTGTTCGCGGTTTGCGCCGTCGCGTTCGCCGCGTCCGACATTTCAACCGCATTTGCCGCATTTGTCATGGCGGTTTGTGCCGTCGTAAGAGCATTGTCGACAATAGTTTTAATTTTTGCATAGTCCTCCACCGCCCCGATAAGTTTTTGTAAGTTCGTAATTTGCGTGCCCGATATTGCAAAGGAATATATCGGCAATTCGTATACCTTGTTGACATTGTCCGCGTTTGCCGCGTAAACGTCGTCTTGTTGTAATTGAATTGCGTCAAACGTACGGTTTACGTAAACAACAAAAGTACAGTTTTCGGAGTCCGACGGGTGGTACGTTTCAATGCGGGCGCACACATACCCAACAAAGCCGTCAAAGATTTGCGGCGAAAGTGTTTCGGGAGCCGTGACTTCGTTCATACGCCCTTGAATAACAAACGCGCCCGTGCCGATTTGAATTTGTTGACCGACAACGGTTGCCGCAAGTTCGGAGCCGTACCCCTTGTAATAACCGTTTGCTTTGTTTTGGTCGATAAAGCGTGATTTTACTTCGAGCGCATAAAGATTTGCGGCAAAGTTGAAAACGCCTTGATATGTTACGGGTTTAATTGCCATTTGCTTTTTTGTACCTCCTTAACCCTTGATAATTTCCGTGAGTAGTATTTTCTTAAAACCCAACTTGATTTTTGTCGATTGTCCGCTTGCGTCCAATTTTGTGATTTTTTCGCTTATAGGTAATGTCTTGTACAATTTGCCGTCATAATACAAGTCAACCTTCGTATAAAGCGGGTACACGGCAAAGTCGAGCGGGTCAACCGTAATGTTATTGTCGATTATGATATTGTCGACATACCGCGAGTTTGCAAGTTCATACACGGCGTTAAATTGCGCGTCGGCGAGATATTCACTTTCAAACCACTTTTGCTTGACGGGGTAAAGCCGACCGTCAATGTTGCCCGCCGCGTCCGCTTGCACGATGTTATTGTCTTTGTCGCGGTAATAGTAGCGCGTCGCAATGGTTGTCGGGCGGGGTTGATATTTTGGTAACATTTTGGGTGTGCCGTCGTCATTGTATACGGGGTTGCCGCTTGCGTCCGTTTCCTGCACATCGCTGTAAATGATGTTGCCGCTTGCGTCCGTTTGTGGCGTTTCGACGTTATATTTGATTGTTGCAACGGCTTTGTTTGCCGCCGCCGATGTAGTCGTCAACTCGTATATAAAATCACTTAAATTGACCGCGACCCGTTCGGCGCATTTTGTAAATTTGAAAATGATTTTACGAGCAACGACATCAAACTTTGTTTCGATGTTATATTCGTAGTATTTCAAATAACACTTCAAAAACGAGTATGCGTTTTTGATTTGGTATGTACCTTGCAACGAGCCATACGTTTCGGTTGTGTCGGTGTTGTCGTCGGGTATAATTACTTCGACGGCAATTTTTTTGACCGCCGCGTCCGTAACGTCAAACACTGCCGCCGCCACCTTGCGGAATATCGCCGACAATCTGCCGTCAAAACTGCCTTCGGGTGTAAAGTCGAGCAAAATTTCGGTATCGAAAAGCGATTTGAAGTCAAGCCCTTTGACCGAGCGTTTGTTGTATTCGGGCGTGACGGTATCGGCAAAACACGCGTAAACGTAATTGCCCGCGTCGTCGTTTACGATTGCGATTTTTGCGTCGTTTATGTCGACATCGCAAACACCTTCAGCGGTGAAAGTGTCGTTGTCGTAAACGCGTTGCGTCAAGTCGTACGTCGCGTTGTCAACGTTCGTGATGTGTTCGACGTTTTCGTCGTAAATTGCGATATACATTGCCGCCGCCCTCCTTAATCAAACAAATACCGCTTGACCGCAAGCGAGATTGCGCCCGCGTCGGTATCTTCCATATTTGACCCGATGTAATACTCGCCTTGCGGCAAGTATAAAAACGATTGCTTTGTTTTGTCGGTAAGTCCGTACCCGTTTGTCGATACACCGTCGGTTGTTACTGTGATTTTTTTGGTTGTCGGCTCGATAATAATTGTTGTACCTTCTGCATTGTTCGTTGCGAGCGCAATTTCGGCGACACGGTGCCCGTCAAGCGTTTCAATGTAAATGTCGATGTCGTTTTCAATGTCGCCCGTGATTGTGATTGTAATGGGCGCGTCAACAAAAAACGGGTTGCTTATGCGTTGTTTTTTCTTGAATACGTGCCCCGCAAAGCCGAACGGAAAACCGAGCGGGAATTTTGTTTGCCCTGCGTCGGTGTTTTTCAACGCGAAAGACTCCTCGACTTTTTCATACCAATACGTTTGACGTTCAAACACGAAAGGCTCGACAAAAACACCTTCGTCGGTGATTTCGGTTTTACTGTTCGATTTCAAAACGACATCGCAATATTTGTCGGTCACGCCGTCGTCGTACTCGAATAAAAACAACGATGTACCGCACGCCGCCAAAAAATTCAACAATGATTTGTAATTCAAATAACCGTCGGAGCCGTCGGCATTAAAGTATATTTGCAACTCGATATTTTCAAACGACGGCGTAACGTTGACAAGGTGCTTGCCTTTGTCGCTGTCCTTATAGGAAAGCGCAAAGGCGTTGCCAAGTCCTTTCGGCTCTGCGGCAAACGCATTTTTGCCGTTTAAGTCAAACGTTTTCGACCCGTCGTATGTGTGTAAGTAAAATTTACGCATTACATCGCCTCCGCAAGTTTAACGTTTATTTGCCGTACCATTTCGTCAACATCGACTTCGGCGGCATAGTTTTGTATAACGACTTGCACGTTTTGTGTCGTGTTGTTCGTCGAATAGTCGTTGTTGTAAATGTCGCCACCTGTACCGCCTGCGCCGATTTGGTCGTATGCGCCGCCGCCCGATGTTGCGGGCGGTGTGTCGTCAATTATTGCGTTTACGTCGTCGATGTCGTCAATGTCGCTCGTGTCGATACGCAACTTAACTTCGGCGATACGGTCAATATGTACACCCAACCAACCAAGCGCACCGTTTACGCCGTCAATCAACCCGTTGATAATACCGATTACAAAGTTGACCGCGTCCTCGATTACACCGAGCACAAGGTTTATGACCTTAATCACGCCGCCAAAAATCTTATTTACGATATTGCCGAAAACTTGAAAGAGCGGCGCAAGCCAACCAAGCAATGTGCCAAGCACCTGCAACGGCACTTGCAATGCCTGCAAGCAAATACGCATGGGTATAAGCGCAATATCAATGAACGGTTGCAACAACCCAAAAATCATTGACAACATATCAAAAAACGGTTGTAACGCCGTGACGACCATATTTATGATTTGCCCAAGTATGCCGCCGATAATGTCTAATATCGGGGTAAGCAAACCCATAATTTGATTGAGTAACGACATTACGACATCAAGCACGGGTTGCAACGCCGACCCAAGCACGCCGACAAGATTGTTTATACTTTCACGGAAAGCCTCGCATTGCGTATAAAGCACCAAAAGCACCATTGCAATCGCCGCAATGATAAGTATTATGGGGTGCGCGGCAAGCACCGAAAGAGCCGCCGATAACTGCGGTATTGCTTTTATGATACTACCAACCGACGATACAAGTTTGCCAACGCCGATTGTAAGCGGTGCAAGCGCGGCAACAACAATCATTGCCGCCATTGCAAATTTTTGTTGCCCGACGGTAAGTTGCGAAAACCACTCCGCGAGCGATTGCAACTTCGGTATCAATTTGTTTTGTAATGCGTCGACGATAGATTGCACAAGCGGCATTACCGCCGCGCCGAGTTGTTGTGTAACTTTTTTTAACGACTCCTTCAGCAAATAAATTTTGTCGTCAAGTACCGCAAGCGCGGCGACCTGTTCGTTTGTAAGCGGCGACATCTGCGCAAACTCCGACTTAAATTGATTGATTGCGTCGGTACCTGCGTTAAGATACGGGAGCATTTGATTTGCGATTTTATCGCCAAAAATTTCGTTTGCATAGGCGGCTTGCGATGTCTTGTTTTCCATACCCGCGAGCGCGTCAATCAAACCGTCAAACATTTCCTCTTGCGAGCCGAAGTTGTCTAAACTTAACCCCAAGCCCTGTATTGCTTTTGTTGCGTTGTTGACGGTGCCCGACGATAAATCAAGAAGTGCGGCGCGTCCTTTGATAAGTGCTTTATTAAACACCTCCCAATCAACGCCCGCTTGCGCCGTAACGTATTGCCACTCTTGTATTTTTTCAGCCGACACACCAAGCCGCAACGCCAAGTCGTCAATTTCAGCCCCTGCCGCCGCCGCTTTTACGCCGAGTGTTACGGTGCCCGCCGCCCCTGCCGCCGCAAGCGCGGAAAACGGCGCGAGAGCCTGCCCCGCGCTTTGAATTTGCCCGCCGACTTTCTGCACGCTGTCGCCGATTGCATTAAACTTGATTTGATTGATTTTTTCAAGTTGCTTTTGCAACTGTTGTGCGCTTAATTCGGCTTGCGCAAGTTCCTTGCTCAACCTTTCGTATTCGGCGGTGTTGACGTTGCCTTCTTTTTCAAGGTAAGCAAGGCGTTGACGCAAGGTGTCGACATTTGCCGCCGTTTTGTCGATTGCCTCTTGCGCGACTTTTTGCGCACGTGCAAAGGTCGCGGAGTCAAATTTCAACTCCAACGACTTTTGCAATGCGTTTAATTCGCTTTGTGTTTCCTTTGCCGACTTGCGGCAAGCGTCCATACCTTTTTTGAAGTTTGCGGCGTTTGCGGTTATATCAACCGTCAAGCCGCGTATTTTATCAGCCATTGCCGCCTCCTTTCAAAAATTTGACCGCGTCCGCTTGCGATATGTCGCGCACGTTTACGTTGCGGTCGGCTTGCGCACGCTTTGACTTCTGCTTTAATTGCATTTTTATATTTGTAATATCAAGCGAAAGCAAAAGCACGTAAAGGTCGGTAAAATGCGTACGGGCGATAAACACATCGGGTATTTTGTGCTCGACGCACTTTGCCATTAAAGTGATAAATCGCGGCACAATCAAGTCGTTTTTGCGGTTGTTTCGCCCGTTCGGGTTTAACTTGTCATACAACCGCAAAAGGGCTTGACTGTGCGCCATTAGTTTTTTGAGTCTGTCGTTGCGCTGTCGAGTATGATTTCAAACACGACTTTGATTTTTTCGACAAGTAGCGCAAGTCGCTTGCCGTCAACCGTATTGAATAATTGACAAAACGATTTGAAGTCGGCGATGTCGTCGCCTTCCAAAAAGCAATACAAGGCTTTTAAGTGCGACAAAACGTGTACCGCGTCAATCTTGCCTTCGTCGCGCATACGCTCGATGTACGCAAAAAGCGTTTCGTTTTTTGCATTGTGCGGAAAGTTCGCCTCCCAACGCTGTTCGGCAAAAAGCGACGTGTCGATTGTGACGACGATTTCTTTGTCGACGGTGACAAGTTTCTTTGTCTTTTCGTCGAGCGATGTTTCAAAGGTCGGTAAAGTTGTTTTTATCATACCGTCACCGCCTTATGCCTGCGAGTCGGGCATTTCGGGCAACACGACCTCGTCGCCAAACGTATCGTAACCTTCGTCGTCGGGTGTTACCGTCATTTGCCATACAATAACGACATTGCCCTTTTCGTCTTTCCACTCGGCACCGTTTGCGCCTTTCAAGGGCACGCCTTCTATTTCAAGCGGCGTATCGAAAGTCGACTCGTTTATGTCGTCGGTGTTTTGGTCGAACGACTCCGACGGGCGGGACGACGTAACACCGTAAAGCCAAGTTTTTGCAACGGGTCTGCCGCCGTCCTCGTCAACGCCGCAAGTTTCAAAATAAATGCAATGCGTTACGGTCTGCTGTTGCTTAATATCGGCAAGCCCGTTTTTAAGACGCTTTTTGCGCCCCATTGCGATTTCGTATTCGTCGTTGACGTTATTCGTCGACATCGTGCCCGTTTTGCCTTTGTCGTTCACAATAGCACAAAGACGGCGACCGTCGCCGAAAATCTTTTTGACGGACGAGTCAGACTCTAACGCCATTTTTGTTGCGGTGCCGTACGGCAACGGTTTTGCCCACCCGTGCGGCGCGGTTGCGTCGGGGGTTGCGTACTTGATGTTTTGCACATTAAAACGCACAAGCGTTTTTTTGTTTTCTTTCATGGGTTTAATTACCTCCGTTATTCAAAGTATTTTTGATTGCCGCGAATATCTGCGGCTCGGTTGCGTCAAAGCATTTCCGTATAAACCCGTAATGCTTTGTATTTTCGCCGTATTCCAACACTTGCGATAAAGGCACATCGGCGCGAGCCTCACCCTTGCCGCCGCCCTTTTTCTTTCGGTGCACCACACCCTTCGCGGTCTTTGTGTTGCCGACGTATCGGTGGTTTGGGTATTCCTTTTTGATTTTCCAACTTTGTGCCATTTCGCCCGTATCGCGCGGCGTGGCTTGTTCAAGGGCTTTGACGAGCACCTCCGCGCCCGCTTGTATCGCCTTTTGCCGCACGTCAAACATCTGCTCCGAGTATTCGTCCAAGATGTCACCGAGAGCCGTGTCAATGTCGGTTAAGTTTACTTTTTCAGCCACTGTCCGTTACCCCGATATACAAAAACTCGACACCGACCCCGCGATATGCGTTGTCGGTTTCGGGTAAATCGTGCTCACCGTTCGCAAGTCTAAAACGCGGGTCGGCTTTGAAGGCTTTTTTGATTGCCTTTATGCGCCGCTCCGCGTCCTTGTATCTTGCGTCGGTTTTGTCGTAAGTGTAATAATAATTAACATCGACATATTGCCGCGTAAGTTGCGCGTTTCCGTCGCCGTACGCACCGTCACGACTTGATACAAGGCGATAAACGACATACTCGTCATTATTGACGGGCACCGTCGAGCCTTTGATTGTATCGACCTTGACGCGCCGTATGTGGTGCGATAGCACACCGTCGGGCAATAGTAATTCGTCAAGTTTTTTTTGCATAATGTCGGTGATTGTCATTGATTACCTCGCGACATACTGCTTGACGTTAAATTCAAGCATTTTGTTTTCGTTCAAATAGTTATCAGCCGCCGACGCAAGCACAAACACGCTTGCCGCGTCCGTCCTTCCGTAAAGGTAAATGCGCACGTCGCCATTTACCAACGCGTCGTATATGCGCCGTACAAACGGCATACGCACACGTGCGGGTCGTATAACATTGTCGGCTTGTTGTTGTATTGCAACCGCACCGTACGAGCCAAGCCATTCACAATAAAAACAATCGGTCATTATCGGCGTACCGTCGGTATTTGTGCCGACGCGCACTTTGATTGTTTCCCATGTTGTCGACGCACCGCCGCCCGATGTGTACGATGTTGATTGCTCGGCAAACTTAATCAACGTACGGGCGCATTTGACTTGTTGCTTTGCCACGTTCGTTACCTCCGCAACTGTGATATAAGCGCAACAACCATACCGTCTTTTTTTATGATTGCGTCGTTGTCGCCTTTGTCGCGATAGTCTGCCCATATCGCTTTAACCGAGTATGCGCGGCGAGATGTCAACTTGTCGTCGGGCACCCCGCTTTCGCGCATAAATTCGGTTGCCTCGTCGATGTAACCTTGCACTATTGATTGTTTTTGCGGGTCGCTGTCGTAGTAACCCAAAGAATATAAGATTTGGTCAACTTCCGTCATACCGTCCCTCCTTAATCGTTCGCCGATTATGCGTTGCCGTACTTCAGCAACCCGCAATCAATCGTTGTGTTTTAACCTGCGGTGGGCGTTCCGCTCGCTTTCTTGCCGTAATAGAATTTGCTCGGAGCCGCTTTGCCCGCCACCATAAGATGTGCCGTATATTCGATAATACGGGTCTTGCCGTGTACTTCTGCGTACACTTCGGTGGGCTTAACAAAGTTAAGCAAATAATTTTTCGGATTGCCGATTACAAAGTCGCCGTCGTGCAAACTTTCGTCAACTTCGACGGGTACGGTTGCAATCGACGATATACCCGTATTGTTGTAAAGCGGGAAAATATAGCGACCCTCTTTGTCTTTTTCAAACGCCATATCAAGCGACATCGAGCGCGAGATATAGATTTTTGCACCGATACGCGCGCGGCGAGAAAGCGAGAGCAAACCTGCTTTGATTGCCGCCGCCTCATTGCCCGCACTGTACGCGGTACCCTGCGTCGCGCCGACCGTAACACCCGCAATACGCTCGTCGGTACCCGTACCGTAAAGCACTTCGTCAGCGAGCAACAAATTCATTTCGTTTGCAAGGTCTTTTAACAAATACTCGGCAAATTCCTCGTCGGTAAGTGCCAAAAGTTCCATTGTAACTTCAATCGTAAGCGGGTAATTGCCTTGCGCAAGCGTAAGTTTGCCCCACTTGATAGAGCGGTCGTCTGCTTTGACGGTTTCCTTTTTGCCTTTTGTTGCGCCGTTGCCGTCCTCCATTACATAGGGGAATATCAACGCACCCTTGATGTGCGAAGGCACAACGTCGCGATAAAATGCGGAGTCGACGGTTTCGAGTTCGAGCAAGTCGTAAAGCACGTTTTGCGGAATAAACACACCGCCGTTGTTTACGCCGTCGACCGCCGCCGACGGTTGCGTGTAGGTTTCGCTCGTTGTGGTAATAGCAATGCCGATTGCGCGTTTTTCGTTTTCGTTAAGCGTTGCGGGCAATTTATCAAGTGCCGCGCGTACCTGTTTACCAAAAGCCGAGCGAGCGTATCGCAACGCGGTTGCTTTGTCCATATCGGGCGTTGCAACGCCGTTGTGGGCGTTTGCACCGTTCGTCGCGATAATCTGCTTGCCGCGTTCCTCCGCGCCCTTGTCGTCGGGTTTAGGTGTCTTGTCGCGAGCGGCGCGGAGTTCCGCGTCGTGGTCGTCCTGTGCCTTGCGCGCCTCGTCTGCGTTTAACTGCTCGACCGTGTAGTCGATTTTTGCCAACTTCGTTTTGATTTCGGCAAAACGCTTTTCGTCTGCGCCGTCAATTTCTGCGATAAGTGCGGCGCGTTCTTCCAAAAGTTCCTTTTTCGTTTTCATAGGTTTTTCAAACCCTCCTTAAATAAAAATTTTTCTTTTGCAAGCCGTAAAGCCGCTTGCTCGCCTGCCGCCCTTTTTTCGTTGTCCAACGCCGCCGCCGTGCGCGCTTGTTCAAGTACGCTTTTTGCGTTGTCCAACGCGGCGGAGCGGGCGTATATCGAAGTTTGCGGGTATGCGCCGTCATTGACCGCCGACACCTCGAAAACTTTTGATATTTTTGTTATGCGACGGTGCGGCAAGTCCGTATCAAGTCCCGACCATTCGTCGCCGTCAATTTTAACCCCGAAAGCAAACGACATATCGCCGATGTCCTCGCGGTCGACCGCCGAGCACAACTCGCGGGCGGTGCTGTTGTTTTGCACGTCAAGCCGTGCGTTAATATGTAAACCCTGCGTCGTGACTTCCGCGTCCATTGTCGAACGTTTGCCGCGACGGTGACGCGCAAGCGGTATCATACCGTCGTTATGGTTGACCATAAACTTGATGTCGGTTAAGTCTGCACCGTCAAGCGCGTGCGGGTCGATTTCCTCCGTAAAAAAATTGCCAATTTGTGTGCGCACACCAAACACAATCGGGTACCCTTCCACCACGCCCTCTAACGGTTTAATATTGACGGGCGTTGCGTCGGGTGCCGCACGATATACAATGCCGTTTTTGCCGCTTTCGGGCGGCGTTTGTCCGTTATTCAACATCGGTGTCACCTTCCTTTTTGTCGGGCGCGTCCGCGTCCGTATCGTCGTTGTTTGTTGCGTCGGGTGCCGCACTTGTTTTGCCTGCACCCTTTATTGCCTGCATTTGATATTTGTCGGCAAGCGTTGCGTTGATGTAGTTTAACGACACGCGCGTGGGTTGTCCGTCGGGTTCATAACCAAGCAACTCGCGACGTTCGTCACGGGACAAAAGCGCGTCGTCTTTTGTTAGTTCGGCGATTTGTTGTCGACGTTCAAACGACAGCGATTGCACCAACTTGTCGTAAAACTTTATCGTGTGCCCGTACGCAAGTTGTCGCGGCGTAAATAACGTGACTTTCATTGACTCCGCAATCGACATCAACAAACCTTCGACCGCCGTTTGATAAAAAGCGGTATACTCGCTGTCGGTGTATTTGCCCAAGAATATCGGCAACGACACACCGAACGGCGACAAGATTTCGTCGCGCAAAAATGATAAAATATTTGTCGGTATGTCCGTTGCGTTGATGTTTATGGGCGTGAAGTCGCTTTCGTAGTCGGTTGCAACAATGCCGTATTTACTGTCAAATAGGTGTTGCTCAAATTCGTCCCGCGATAGCGTTTTTTTGTCGACATCGGCAACGGTTTTCATTGACAAGATACCTTTTAGCGACAAACTCGCCTCCAATGATTTCGGTATCGACTCTTTGATTACGTGCAACGTCTGCAAGTTTCCGAGCAAGTCTTTGTATTCACCGCCGCCGCTTGCGCCGCCGCCGAAGTATGCGTTTGAGCCATAATCGTAACGTATGTGTATGATGTCGGCATACGGGCAATCGAGCGTCAATTCGCCGTTTGCGCTTTGTAGTTCGATACGCATTTCGTCGCCCGCATGGTATAATTTGACCGTCGCGTTTTCAATCGGGTAAAAGCCGCGCGTTTCGCGACGCACCGAGTTTGTGCCTGCAATCGGCACCTCGTTGTATGCCCAATAGATAAAACAATTTTTGTTGACGATTGTTAAATACGCAATCTTGTATAAAAAGTCTTTCAGCGCACAAAGTGGGTTGACACGGGCGGCAAGTACGGTGTTGATGTCGTCGTCGGTAACTTCAATGCGGTGCGGGTTTTGTTTTTCGATAACCGACTTAATGTTGCACTTTGACACTTCCTCGCACACGCGATGTATTGCGGTTTTGACCATGTCCGATTTGTGAATATCGACACCGAAAGACGAAAAAAGCACTTGATTGTTTACAAACCGTCTTGCGTACGTGTTTGCCTTATTCCAACCGAGCAAATTTTCGATTGCCTGTTTTAACGCCACGCTTTAACCTCCTTGCAAAATAAAAAGTGGGTCGAGATACTACCAACACGCAATTTGCGTGCGATTGATAGCATATCGACCCACTTGTTTTTGAGAATTTGACCCAAAAATGGGGTACTCGCCGACATCTGCCGACGGATACGTTTATTAAATTGCCTTCATTATACGCATTTTTGCGGGTGAAGTCAATAGTTTGGTACGGGCTTTTGGTAAAATTGTGCCGTTATTTGCCTTCTTTTTTGATTGTGAACGTGTATTCGCGACGACATAACGGGCAATAGTATGTAACGTTTGTAACCCCGTTGCGTGCGTCATATCGCCCCAAAAGACGATTGTGGACGGGGCAACGTATTTCGCGTTGATATTCCGTCGCGGGTTTTGCTTTTCTTGTTTCGTCGTTCATACTTAACCTCCGATTTTTGCCATAAATTCCGACTTGCACTCACGCAACGCGGCGTATGCAATAACCTTTGACATTGTGCCGTCAATTTTATTGCCGATATACCCGCCGATTTTTTCGGGCATTACAAAACCTTTTTTATCGACGCGTATTGCGGTATTTTGAAAACACCATGTACACATTTCGTTTGCATTGTAATTGACGTGCCGCGCCTGCAAGTCCGTTTCAACGTTACGCGTCGGCACGTTCAAACTTTCGCACGTCATTTTGATTTTTGTCATTACATCTTGCCCGAAGTTGTGTGCTGTGATTTTTGCAAATTCCTTTGCGTGCCACTCATCGTACCCGACGCGGAGCGGGCGTATATGATACGCGTCGTAAATTTCGCGTATATAGTTTGCGACAACATCGTCGTCAATTACATTACCTTTGATTATTCGCACAAGCCCCGCCGCCGCCCACTGTTTGTAGTCGCGTTTTTCGGGGTTTGTCGGCGAGTCCGTCGCGTTGTTGTCACCCGCTTTTGCCTCCGTTACAAAATACATCGTGTGTAAATATTTTGCGGGGTCGTTCGGTCGCATAAACAAGAAAGTGCACGCGGCAAGGTCGTTTGTTTCTGCAAGGTCGACTCCGCAAATACACCAATTTTTCGCAAAGTCTGCAAGTTCAAAAGTACCGTTACAAGCGACGATGTCGGCAAGACGCAACCACGCCGCCGCCGATAATTGCTTGATGTTAAAGTCTTTTGCCAAGATGTACGCGCGCTCGGCACCGCTTTTACTTGCGATGTCGACTTTGTCGCGCAAGTACGACCATTTTTTTGCAATGCCGACAAGCGGGTTTGACTTTTGCCACGAGCGTTCGTTGTTCCAAACTTCTGCCTCGCTGTCCTGCGTGTAAAGCCATATCAGCCAACGGGGTGCCGACTCCTCACCACGTAAAACTTTGCGGGCGTGTTCAAGCCGACGGTCAAGGTACCCGTCGCGCACCGTGCCTTCGGTTGTGATTTCAAAATACAACGGCTCATCTTGCGTTGACAACGATGTTTTCAAAGGCAAAACAAGCGTATCGTCTTGCATTTCGTGCACTTCGTCGACGATAACGGTTTTTAAGTTTCGACCTTCGAGCGCGCGTTGCCGTGCCGACATTTTTTTGATTGACGCTTTGTTTTGTGCCGAAAATTTGCCCGTCTTTTTGCGTTGTTTGGGGTTGCCAAAAAAAATGCCTTTTATGTTCTTGCGGGTAACTTTCGATACCGCGCGCGACTCCTCGCGAAAGGCGTTGATACAATCAAATATCAACCCCGCCTCCTCGTAGTCGTTCGACGCACACATTACTTTTTGACCGACTTCACCGCAAAACCACTCGGCAAGCACAAGCGCGGCAATAAACGGCGTTTTGCCGTTTTTACGCCCCATAAGCAACAACACATCTTGAAAGCGACGCACCCACCGCCCGCCGTCCGATGTTTCGGAGTCGTACATATAAAAGCCAAAAATCGCCTCCGCGATTGCTTTTTGACAAAGCGCAAGTATAAACGGCTTACCCGCAAACGGTGCCTCAAAGTGCTTGATTTCGTGTTCGATAAAGTGTATACGTTTGTGTGCCTCGTCAAGCGTAAAACGGTACACATCGCTGTTGTGCAAGATGTCTTGCATAAGCATTTCGAGCGTCGTTTGTAATTCGTGCCCGACCAAGATGTCACCACGCCGACACGCCTTGTAATACTCGATAAAATAACTATGCCGCCCGCCGACATCGTCACTTAACGCCTCCCAACCCGTCAATGATATAATATCGGGGTTTATCGGGAGCCAATCGACCGCCGCCGCGTCCGTGTTATTCGTATTTGTCAAGGTCTGTGTCGTCGTCATTGTTCAAGGCTCCGAGCATATCTTTGTTGAGTTTCTGCATTGCGGCGACATACTGCGCCATGTACTTGACACGCATTTTGCCCGCCGCCGTTTCCTTTTGTATCGTCGGGTTGCGTTTGTCGAATATCAAAAGCGGCAACGTTTTTATGATTTCAAGGTCGGCGAATAACTCGGCGACCTTGCGTATCAGTTCGTCATTGACTTTTATTTTGATTTCGTCCGCGCCTGCCTGTGTGTAAAGGTCGATAAGTCGCTTATATTCCGCGTCCGCAATGCTTGTTTTGTCGTTCGGTTTTGCGGTACTTTTTGCCATAATTGCCGCCTCCTGTTTTGATTTTCCAAACTTTTTGTGAAAAAAGTCAAATTTTCGGTGTGTATTGAAAATACCTGCGCTGGGGAGTCTTTCCGCGTTTCAAAAAATTTTGAGAAGGCGGGGGGTATGTTTTCGTCACGCTCTATAACGCGCAAAATAATTTTCAACCCAACCAATCGCCGCGTCACGGGCGGCGGGCGGCAACCCCGCTTGATGTATGCGCTTGACGCACTCGTCCTTCGGTGTCCCAATGTGTACAAGTTCCGCGCCGTATTCTTTAACGAGTCGGTCGCGGTCGAACGTGTCGGGGTATGTACCTATGATGTACGCGTCTTGCCATTTGCGCCGCATTGTTGCCGTACGTATGTGGTCAAGTAGCATATCGCGAATATTAAATGCAATACCCTTTGTCGCGTCGGGCTTGTCGTGCGGCTCACAAACGCATATTGCACGGTGTATTGCGTCAAGGTCAACCACAATATCGTTGCGGGTTGCAACTGTGTTTACGTACGTTTTTTTGCCTGCATACGGCGCACCGTGCACAACGTAAACGCGCTTTACTCCGACCGCCTGCCCAAAGCGGTTATGTGTTGCGTTGTGGCACTCGTGACAAAGCACCTCAATATTTGCGGGGTTTAACGCAATTTGCGGGTCGTCGACATTATCGAGCGTCAATTCGATTTTATGGTGCGGGCGCAATTCGCCGATGTCGAATACGTCGCCGCAACGAGCACATACGCCACTGCTTGCAATTTTGCAAGATTGCGCCAAGTCGAGATATTCTTTGCGACAATAAAAAGCGTGTATCGGGTCAAGTGCCATGTTATATACTCCCTTCGCTGTCGGGCGGTATCACGCCGCGCTCGGCAAGTTCCAATGCCTTTTTGCGCAATTCGATTGCTTGCGGGTCGCGGGCAAATTCACCACAAAAACGATTGATAAGCAAGAATTGTATCATATTACCGTCGGCACGAGCGGTACGTTTATTGACCGTTGTTTTGGTACTTGTAACGTTGCCGTTTGCGTCGCGATACGTGACCGTGCTCGTTTCCTCGTATTCGTACCCCATTGCAACTTCGTACGCCCTGTTGACAAGGTCGGTTTTGAATTGTTGCCGAGCCTTAAATAGTGTTTCGTTTAATTCGGGGTATTTTTTCTTGTATTGCGCCCACTGCGTTTTGCCCACATTGTAGTATTCGCAAAGTTGCCCTTCGGTCAACCCGCAACGTATATATCGGGCAATATCTGCCAAATAAGGTTTTACCTTATTTGCATATTGACTTTTATTGCCGTTTTTTTCGGGTTTTGGTGCCGTTTCGGGTAATTCCGCGCCGCCGACCGTTTCGCCGTTTTTGGGGTCAATTTTGGGCGTATTTTTGGGTAGTTTTTTGACCGTTTTTTTAGTCGTTGTTTTTTTTGACCGTTTCGGGGTTTGTTTCGGCATTATTTGCCCTCCTTTTTGACATCAAGTATCAGTTTGCAAAAAACAAAAATCGGGCTTGCCGCAAGTGCGATTAAAAGCGGCACGCAACAACCGAGCCACGACGCGGCGCACGCTCCACAAGCCTTACAAATAAGCAATATTGCCGACAACGGCAAACAAAGCACTATCACAACGAGCAACACTATGTAAAGCAAACTTATTATCACTTTTGACATTTTTTACCTCCACAAAGTTTGATACTTAAAATCACATAGCCTTCGGCAAGTCCAAAACCGCAATTTTTCAAAATGTGCGTGACTATTGCGCCAACACTGCGCCCCGTATATTCGGTGCCCGTCCATTCTCGCAATATCAACATATCGCCGACGGCAAAGTCGCGGTCGTCTTTCCGCAATTCCGCTTTTTTGCGCCCGCTTGCGACATCGTCAAAATGCGGTTGTACAATTTTCAAGTCAATTATTTTTCGCATTTTTAAGCCCCTCCCAAAATAAACAATTTTTCGACGCGCCTTTGTTTGTCGCGGTTGTTTAAGTGTGTGGTTGTTTCTTTTTGCCATATACACACAACATCGGGTGGCGCGACATATTCACTTACGAGCACGATGTGCCCCGCCGCCGCTTGCTTTCTGCACCACTCCCAAAATTCGTTTGTATCAAACTTGCCGCCATAACCGATACCTTCAGCATACAGCGGGTCGCAATATATCAATACGCGCTCGTTGCGCGGAAAACGTAAAAGTCGATAATCGCAACAACCAACCAAGATGTGTCGCAAGTTCGGGAGTTGACGTTCAAAGTTTGCTTTGCTTTCGGCAAAGTAGTTGCGCGTGCCGCCGTCTTTCGTATTTGCCGTCGCCCCATAACAACCACCGTAAACGCGGGCATTATAAGACGCAAAAAGCAAGATTGCCGCGCGGTACCACGCTTGATATTTGCGCGGGTTGTCGCGCACGTCGTAATATTCCTCACGGGTCGGTGTATGTAACGAGTCGAGCAATGCGGGGTTGTCGCGCACCGTTTCGACAAGTTCGCATACAAGCGGGTCAATATCGTTGCCGAGTCTGTATTCGCATTTGATTTTGTCAATGATGTTAAAACCGCCAACAAACGGCTCGATGTACTGCTTGATGTTGTGTTCGTCGATGTACCTTTGAATTATCGGCACAATGTCGTTTGCGATTTTTGCTTTACTCCCGATGTATTTCACGTTTTGTTGCCTCCTTTTGCTTTAACCTTGCCATTTTGACATACACATACGCGCCCGACACGTACACGCTTTGTTTTGCCGTAAATGACGTGAGATTGTAACCTTTGTACATCTGCTCGAATACCGCCCGACGGTTTAATTTTTCATTGACGAGTCGGTTTACCTTGTTACGCGTAAACTTGCAATCGGCAATGGTGATTTGCGGCTTTTGCAAGTTCTTTGACGCGACGTATCGCTTTGACCCGCGCGGGTCTTTCGATATGTACCTTGCCATACCCTCGTACCCGTTCTCGTCTGCCTGCAATCGTCGGGTTTGTGTTCGTGCACCGTTTCGCCACAACTTTTCCGCAACATCGCGGTCGGGAAAGTTTGTCACAAAGTGGTGATGCACGCGCTTTTTGCCTTTTTCGGGGTCGTCCTCAAATTCCGTGACATACACGTACTTCAAAGGCGGGTACCCGTGCCGTTCGGCGTAATATTTTAATCGGCGCATATACTTTTGCATTTCTTTTTGCGCCGCCTCCACCGTCAACGGTAACTTTGTGGGCGAATATGTAACCGTGCCCCAAATATCGTCGTCGGTAAAGTTTGCGTTGATAAGGCGTATCAAGTTTTTTGTCGCGTTCTTTGCGTTCAATGACTTTTGCGCCTTGCGGCTTTCTCTTGTCTTTCGCGCCCGCCCTGTCGCCCTGTATGTATTCCACACGGGGTAAATTTCACACTCCAAGACATTGCCGCTTTTGATTGTCTTTGTGCGATAATGTGTGATGTGCGGGTCGTTTAATATCTGCAACCGCTCGTCGTTTGTGTCCGTATATGCGTAAATGTCGTCAAGGTCATAACGTACGGGGTCGAGAGTGTATTTTGCCATGATTGCCTCCTTGATGTTTAAGTCAAGGACAATGACGCGGGGGTCTTGCCCCCGCACCCCCGCAAGGCTCTGGAATATGACACATGGGGTGCGCTGTACTTCACGCCGTCGTGCCTTATTCCTGTTAAAAACGGGTGCCGTGCTTTACTCTTTCCGTTGTGTGTTACTTCCCGTCGCTTTTCTTGCAAGGTTAGCACACTCGCCAAGCGGACAAGTCAAACGTTGCTTACGCAAAATTTGCTTGCGCAAATTCACGGCGTTTGACTCTGCTTGTCGGTGCGCATAACCGTATGCAAGGCGACGGAATATAACACACAACATCAATCGGGCAAGTTCTTTGTTTCGTCGTTAAGATAATACTTCATTACAAGCCCGTAAAAGCACTCGTTTGACCTTGCAAAAGTGTTGACAATCAAACCACAAAATGCTATAATATATACATGGTTTGGTTGATGTCATTTTGCGTCAACATCGGGCTTTCGCAATGTGCCAATATCAGCGCGAAAGCCCTTTTATTTGTCCTTATTGTGCGGTTATGTATTTACCGTGCCATTTGCCGTCGTCGGTGTGTCCGCACCGTCGGCGGCTTTTTTGTTGATTTCTGCAAGCCTTGTATCAAGTGCGCCAACCGCTTGACGTACAAAGTCGCTTTTGCTTAAATAACCCAACTTGCGCAACGCGGCGGGCGCAAACACACGCTCGGCGACATTGCGGGGTATTTCAACCGTCAAATTGTAAACGTCAATGTTTTGCCGACGCTTGCGGGTTTTTGCCGTATGTACATTTGTGGCGGGCGTATCTGCCGTCGATGTCGGCATAAACTCAACTTCGCGCGGGTCGTAAATGTCCGACGGTGCGCAAACGAGCGTATCGCAAATAACCTTGAATTGTTGCGGGGTCGGCAAACACACGTCGTTTACAATCTTGCTTAAAAGCGGTTTATCAACCCGCGCGTCAACGCGATGTACCGCGTCGAGTACTTCTTTTTGTTGTATGCCTTTTGTTTGCATTACTTTTTTATATTGTGACATTGTGCGCCTCCTGCCCGCCCAAAATGGGCGGGCGATTTCTTGATTTTAGATTAAAGGCAAAAGCCGAAGGACACGCCGCCCGAACTAGCCGCGTAGTACGTGTAGACATTGCCACTGTAGCTGACGCACCGAAAACCAGTCGCGCTCGTCACGTCCGGCGAACGGAGCCACCAACTGCACGAGTCGCCGCCATGACGCTTTTTAATTCGGTTTGCCGCGTCCGCAAAGTACGGGTATTGCGAGCCTTCGCCGCTTGCACTGTACTCGACATCGTCGCCGATAATTTCAGCCTCCGAAAACAAAAACAATTTATCGGCGGTTGTTTCGACATCGTCGGAGCCGCCGCCCTTGCCTGTAAATTTTGCAACGGTGCGCAACACGACGCGAAGTTCGGCGGGCAAAAGTTTTTCAATGCGCGACATATAAACGGTGCGCATTTTGCTATTTTTCCAACCGCCTTTGTTCGTGTCGTCCTCGTTAATTTCA